>Ga0265780_10000050_pt1 | contig 218815 bp, 192 predicted proteins | sample P1T30metagenome_FD_192432 | JGI IMG/M metagenome (GOLD analysis project Ga0265780, IMG submission 192432) | Plant litter microbial communities from East Loma Ridge, Irvine, California - P1 T30 | ecosystem: Environmental > Terrestrial > Plant litter > Unclassified | place: USA: California...
TTTAAAATTTCATCTTCTTAAAAGACTACTATCCTTTTTACCGGTTAAAACCTCTCAATCTGTCTAAGAACGTCGCCGTAGTTGCGGGTGCAAAAGTAGTAACTTTTTCTTTACTTCCTAATTCTTTGCCAACTTTTTTCAAATTTATTTTTTTGAAGTGAAGGCCTTATTTTAAAAGGCTTTCAGTCGGTATCAGTAAGTATAGAACGTTGTTCTCAATGCGGGTGCAAAAGTAGCACTCTATTCCGCTTTTCCAAACTTATTACACACCTTTTTTTCGATTATTTCTTAACACTCTGTTAACGTGAGGGTTGTTCGGTAAAGTTTTTTGAGGGTTGTGCTGAAAAAGAAGCAATAGGGCCTCCACTCAAAGTTTACCGGCAATTCTCAGCTATCCTGCTCCTCAAGATGAACGTAGCGCATCCCAAGTTTATACGCTCAATTAGGCAATCTATATCCACCATACACTAATGTAAAGGTTTTGAAAGACTTTTATGTAAAAATGCCGCCTGCCCTCCTATAGTTTTAACATGAAGCCACTCATTATGCTGGCCCAATACTATTATAGTGTCATTACCTGCAAGCGCTCCTATTACTTTAGATTGTTTATGGGGCGACTGCCTGAGATTAGCCTTACCCTTTACTTTTTGCAACGATGTTTTATAATTTTGTGTGAATGCTTTCTCAGATATGTTTTTACTCTTATATATATAGGGCAGCGGATTTACAGCGCCAGTTTTATAAATACCAAAATGCAGGTGCGGAGGCGTAAATTTTGCATTACCGGTATTACCCACAAACCCCAACGTATCTCCCGGCATTACCGCAACACCTGCCTGTACTGCAATACTATCAAGGTGCGCATAGTATAAGGAGTTGCCAAAAAGGCCATCGCGAAGCCAAACCTGTTTACCACCTATGCCCCGCTCTCCTGTAAAGCCAATTGTACCTTTTGCTGCAGCCACAACCGGGGTGCCTTTTTTTGCAAAAATATCTACCCCTTCATGGCGGCGCTTGCCCCCATCGCGTTCCATACCCCAAAAACTCATGATATCTACGTTACCCTTACCTGCTACCGGAAACTCATACTGCGGTTGTGTAACAAGGCTTATAAAAAAGCCGGCACCCGAAATAATTTCCGGCTGTACTATTATTTTATATGTACCCGTACTCTCTATTTCCAGCTGTAGGTTATTTTCGGCAATTTTATTACTCTTTATATGTGTATAACCAAGGCCCTGCTTTTTAAAAACATCAATAAATACCCTTTGGGCTACAGAATCTTTTTCAACATTTGCTATAAGAACTTCACCTTCCTGCAAATTGATGTTATAGCTGTAGGTAGTATTGCTAAACGGAATAAATGAACCTTTTTCGCCATAAGGCAAGTTAACTGTTATACTGTCGTTTTTAGCAATATCAAAGGCGGCCTGCCATTTTAAATGCATTTCGTTATCATTTTTGTATTCGCGTGCATAAACATCGCGTGCAGATGGATTAGTTATAGCATCTGTAACCGAAGTAAAACCCTCCGAGATGCCTTTGCAACCCGGACAGCTTATAACAAGCAGCAGCATTGTTGCTACTGATACCAGATATATTACATTTTTCTTTTTCACGCTACATATTATACATATAGTATGCCATGTTTTGTTAAAGATAGTTTGAAATGAATTGTTTAGCCCGTGCATTTTTTGTAGGTTTATACAAACATTTATGCCAATGAATAATTTGACAAATAAAGAATTGCGACTTGCTGTTTTGATTGATGCCGATAACGTGTCTCATACACATGTAAAGGAAATGCTGGAGGAAATTGCCAAGAGCGGAACACCAACTATAAAACGTATTTATGCCGACTGGACTAAGCCACTGGTCAACGGCTGGAAAAACGTGCTACTGGAAAATGCTATAACGCCTATACAGCAATATGGTTATACCAGCGGAAAGAATTCTACTGACAGCGCCCTGATTATAGATGCGATGGATATTTTATATTCAGAAAAAGTAGAGGGTTTTTGTATAGTATCCAGTGATAGCGATTTTACAAGGCTGGCAACACGGCTGCGGGAAGCCGGCATGAAGGTTATAGGAATAGGCGAACAGAAAACACCAAAGCCTTTTATAACAGCTTGCGACAAGTTTATTTATATTGAAATTTTAAAGGGTGATGACACACCAACCACCGAAAAAACAGTTAAGTCTAAAGGTGCAGAGAAAGCACAGGGACCGGCAGCGCCATTAAACAGCATTAATCCGGCGCTGACAAAATTACTTACTAAAAGCGCCGCTGACCTGGCCGACGATAGCGGATGGACATATTTAGGAGACCTTGGTAACTTTATTGTGAAAAAAAGGACCGACTTTGACCCCCGAAATTATGGTTTCCCGAAATTGCTGCCCCTTATTAAAAGTACTGACCGTTTTGATATTGACGAACGCGAAACAGGTAAAGGCAACATTAGACACATATATATAAGAGTGAAGCAATAATTATATAAGATTATATAAAAACAATAACGCTTTCAGTTTCCTGAAAGCGTTATTTAAATATGGAAAAACCAAATTTATTTTTTGATAATCTTTATTGTAGATGATGCATTGCCAGCTTCGGCTCTAAGCATGTAAACGCCCGAAGCAAGTGAACTGATATTAAAAGTGTTTGATACTGAACTCAACTTTGTCTGCAATACTACTTCGCCTATAAGGTTAACTATTGAAATGTTTGCAGTGCCTGTAACAACATTATTAGATTGTATAGTAATGAAATCTGAAGCAGGGTTAGGATATACAGTAAATGCATTTTGTAAAAAATCTGACGCTGCGGAGGTGGTTTGTGCGGTTACCGTTGTATAAATTCCATCATAAGCTACAACAATTTCTTTACCTGCTGCCGGCACAATGCGGCCAGCGGCTACGTGGTCATTTATCTGTGGTGTAAAATCAGTCCCTGTGCGCATAATTCTAAGTGTGCCATTATCTATAGTAACTTTAGAATTCTCATGCAGGTTAAATGCAGGGGCATCAAGGTCGTTATGGTTTACCGTTACAGTACCAGCGTTAACATTAAGCTGGCCCACTATGGCGCCTATAGTTCCGGGGGCACCGTCTGGATCTACATACAAGTCGCCTATAAGCAGTGCCTGACCCGCGTTAATTGTACCACCATTTACATTGATTGTTCCGTTTGGCCCCACTACAGTGGCCCAATATGCTTCAGACAATCCGCCTTCGTTAACATTTAGTGCTCCGGTAGGGTAGTTATTGCGTGTACCTACCTCTACCTGATAACCTCCGTTAACCACGCCGCCACTGTTTACATTAACAGTACCATTACCGTTTGCAAGTACACCAATAAAAATGCCTTGCCATGTATCAGTATTATTAGCACGTAAAGTACCATTTACATTTACAGTGCCCATACCTTCGCGACCTACCCTTATAATATTGCGGCAGGTAAAGGTGGCACCAGTATTTATAGTAACCGTGCCATTTAAAAAATCATTAAAAAAACAGTTGAAGTCAGCGTTAACAGTAAGATTACCGCCGGTAGCATCAAAGATACCCGGTTGCCAGTCTATAAACTGCCCTATTACAGGTGATGTACCAAGGCCATTTGTACGCGCAATCCTAAAGGATGCATTGTCAAAGAGTACAGGTCCGTCTGTGCTTGTCCAGTTAGAAGCGGCATAAAAGTCGCTAGTACTGCCTACCCAGTTGTAAGTTTGGGCTGATATTTTTGATGCCCCAATTAAAAAAGAAAGCAAAGCAAATGAAACTCCTTTGCTAAAAGTAATTTTTTTCATAACTAAAAATGGTTTGTTTAAATAAATGTATTTTTTACACTTAACAAATGTAGGCAAATATTTTAATTACGAAAACGTTTTATTAAAAATAAGTGTGTTTTTTATACTTATTTTTTAGATAAGTATAAAAAAAGCCGCTGTAAAAAGCGGCTTTGGTATTCTTAAGATTTTTACTTTATGGCGTACTTTACAAAATAGGAAAATGCAATAGTAATTTTTGTGAAATCAGCATCCAAATAATCAGGCAGGCCATCTTTGTCATACTCAAGAGATACATTAGATAAAAAATTTTGCCTAAACATACCCGAAGCAGGATTTTCGGTAATCACTAATGGCTTACCAGGTTCTTCGCCTATCGCGCCAGGAGATATGTAGCTTTGTCTTTGGCCGCTTTAATGGCATCAATGCGCACCTGTTTTCTTAACGCATCAATTTTACTATGTTCAGTACCCGTAATATCGGCTTCTTTAATATTGTTATCATGCAGTCCCTTAAAAACGGTGCTTGCCTGCTGGGCCGTTGATACCTTTAAGAGATAGGTCTTTGCTTCCTCTACGCCTTTTTCTTTATTTTTGTATTTAATTATGTCGGTACTGGCATTGCTTAGGCTAAGGTTTTCTGCACCTAAGCTAAGCGATTGCACTATTTGCTTAAGCTTTGCTTCCTGCTGTGCAATGGTATAAGTATCGCGGTTCACCACCTTTTCTTTCAGGTAGATGGATATATAAATAATATCGGGCACCACCTTCATTTCGGCAGTGCCGGTTACTTCAATATAAGCAGGTTCAGCCACAACTTTTACAGGAGCCTGGCCCTTAATAGTAGATATCACACAGGTTAATAATAAAATCGAAACGAATTTTTTCATAGTTATGTTTTTGTTGGTTAGGATTAAGATTATTTAGTGACGGTAAGACTATCCACTTTCCATTCGCTGCCTGCTGCTTTGCTTAAGCTTACTGATACATTAACATCATGTTTTTTACCGTCGATGCCAATTTCGAAATTTGCCGCTCCAGAGCCGTTTATCGTTTCTATATGTCCGGAAGGAAAGCTATCAAAACCCTGTATGCCCCCGGTTTTTTCTTCAACCTGTTTATTAGTTGTAATTTCTTCAAGTGCTACGGCATATGCCTCGCTGTTTTTTAAAATGTTCATAACAAAATAAACAAAAAGGGCAATACCTATAATTATTACAGGAACAACAATAGATATTGCAATGATTATATTTTTCTTTTGCTTTTTTCGATATGCTTCGTAAGCAGGTGTGGTGTAAGGGTTTTGGTATGGTGGCTGCATGGTTATAGATTTTAAAGATTAAAGATATAAATTAAAGCATTTGATTGATTTTTTTAAACATAAAAGCCACGCAGGTGCGTGGCTTTTACTATAATATATTATCAAACCTAATTAATCCATCCGGGTAATTTTTGCACCGATAGCTTTAAGCCTTTCATCAATGCGCTCATAACCGCGGTCTATCTGATCGCTGTTTTGTATAATACTTGTTCCTTTAGCCGATAGCGCTGCAATAAGTAACGATATACCGGCACGGATATCGGGAGAAGACATCATAATGCCTTTTAATTTTGATTTAAAGCCCATACCTATAACGTTAGCCCTGTGCGGGTCGCACAAAATAATCTGAGCACCCATATCTATAAGGCGGTCTACAAAAAACAGGCGGCTTTCAAACATTTTCTGGTGAATAAGCACGCTGCCTCTTGCCTGTGTGGCCACTACTAACACAATGCTCAGCAGGTCTGGCGTAAAGCCCGGCCAAGGCGCATCGGCAATGGTAAGTATAGAGCCGTCTATGTAGCTTTGTATTTCATACCCATCAGTATGTGCAGGTACATATATATCATCTCCCCTTCTTTCAAGGGTTATGCCCAGCTTGCGGAAGGTAGAGGGTATAACACCCAGGTTATCCCAACTTACGTTTTTTATTGTAATTTCACTTTGCGTCATTGCGGCAAGGCCTATCCAGCTGCCTATCTCAATCATATCGGGCAGTATGCGGTGCTCACAACCGCCCAGGCTTTCTACCCCTTCAATTTCAAGAAGGTTAGAGCCAACGCCTGTAATTTTTGCACCCATGCTGTTAAGCATGCCACAAAGCTGCTGCAGGTAAGGCTCGCATGCTGCATTGTATATTGTTGTTTTGCCTTCGGCTAAAACAGCGGCCATAACTATGTTTGCAGTACCGGTAACCGATGCTTCGTCAAGCAGCATATAAGTACCTTTTAGCCTCTCTGCCTCTACACCATAAAAATGCTCCTCTTCGTTATAACGAAATTTAGCCCCGAGGTTTATAAAACCTTCAAAGTGGGTATCAAGCCTGCGGCGACCTATTTTATCGCCACCCGGCTTAGGTATGTAGCCTTTGCCAAAGCGGGCCAGTAAAGGGCCTACAATCATGATGGAACCCCTAAGGGCAGCGCCTTCTTTTTTAAACGCCTCGCTTTCAAGATAAGAAAGGTTTACATCGTCTGCCTGAAATGTGTAAGCACCATGCCCCTGTTTTTGCACCTTAACGCCAAGGTTGCTAAGCAGTGCTATAAGCTTGTTTACATCTATAATATCAGGAATATTGGTTATGGTTACTTTTTGAGGGGTAAGCAATACAGTGCATAAAACCTGTAGTGCCTCATTTTTTGCGCCCTGTGGCGTAATTTCGCCTTTAAGCGGCGCTCCTCCTTCTATTCTAAATGTTCCCATAAAGCGTTTAAAAAATTACTATTTGCGGTTGTTATTTTGGTTGTTTCTTATATTATTGCCCCGTTGCATTTTTTGCTTGGGGTTTGTAGTAAACTGTGTTTTATTGCTCATTTTTTTATTCACCTTCATAAGGTCGCTGCTGGTAGAAAGCTCTTCATCTGTAGCCAGCAGGTTTATCTTGCCATTGCTAAGCTCCAGCAGGTGGTTAAAGATAACGTTGTCTTCTACGGTATCTTTATTCCAGCTAAGGAATGATTTTTTCATGTGGTTAGCAATAACAATAATAAGCGCATTCTTCATTTCGCCATCTTCCCAGCTGTTGGCCACATCAATCATGTATTTGATGTTGTTTCCGTAAAAGCGGTATTTAGGGAAATTTTGCGGGTAGGCAAGTGTATCGGGCTTTTGCTGCAGCAGCTCCCTGTCGGGCAGCGGATAAGGTGAGTCTACATCGATATTAAAATCGGCCATTATAAAAAGCTGGTCCCACAGCTTGTGCTGAAAATCTGGCACATCGCGCAGGTGCGGGTGAAGGCTGCCCATAACCGATATGATATACCGGGCTGCTTTATTGCGCTCGTTCCTGTCTTGCAATGCTACAGCCTGCTCAATAAGTTTTTGCAGGTGGCGGCCATATTCAGGTATTATAAGGTGGGGCCTTTCGGCATTATATTCTAAAAAGTGAACGGCGTCTTGAGACTGGTACATAATTTTTGTGGTGTTATAACGAGATGATGCCTTCTATAGAAGATAACTGTACGTATTTTTCTATTATTGCATCGGGTCCGGCCATGCGTACATTTATAGATATGCTGGTATATTTGCCGGTTTTAGACTGCGTTGTTTCTATTACTGCGCCCATATTATCAAAAGCATCTTCTATAACGGTTACTTTCTGGGTTTCACTGGGCACTATAAATTTATAAAGGTATTCGGCCGGCCAGTTGGCACTGCCTGCAAGCTCTTCTTTAAGCCTTGCATAAAATTCTTCACTTTTTTTATCCATCTTCACTAAAATAAAACGCAAATATACACTATCCCACCCTATTTTTTTTAAAATAAACAGCCATAATATCTTTTTGCGCGGATTAATTTTACAACTACAAGCAACCTTTTGGGCTGATGCGCATCTATTATAAAAGGTTTAGGTTTAAATTGGTTAGTAAAAGCCGCCACAGGTAAAACTGCGGCGGCTTTTTATTGTATAATAATGAGCACGGTGGTAATTGACGATGCCGTCATTACAAAATACCCATATAATATAATACGGGAAAGCACCGTTTGCCTGCCGAACTTTTGTATAACCACAAAAAGTACGGTACCCATAAACAGGTTTAAAAATATCCAGGTTAATAGCATTTTACTAAGTGACATGTTAAAACCTGTAAAATAACTGTTTAGCGCCATGACCAGCAACATTGCAAATACTACTAACCAAATAAAATATATGGCTACCAGCGCGTGGTACACTATGTGCTTTATATCATACTTTTTGACTGGCTTATCCATAAGGGCTTAATTGCAAATTATGCGTTGGGTTTTTTATTGGCACGGTTAATTTACCGTAGTACCTTTACAGCAAATATAACGCCAGTTTAGATGGATTTATTTAACAACAGCCAAAACCTGCTGCCTTATGATGGTGAGGTACTTTACTATGGGCACATAATTAAAGCAGCTCAGGCTGCGCACTACTATGAGGCACTGATGCACACTATTGCGTGGCAGCATGATGAGGCCATAATTTATGGAAAGCACTTTATAACCAAACGCAAAGTAGCCTGGTATGGTAATGAGCAGTACAGCTATACTTACAGCAATACTACCAAACAGGCACTGCCGTGGACTCAGGAGCTGCTGGAACTAAAGCAGATTGTAGAACAAAACAGCGGTACCGTTTTTAACTCGTGCCTGCTTAATCTTTACCATAGCGGAGAGGAAGGTATGGCCTGGCACAGTGATGATGAAAAAGCATTGGGCAAAAATACGGTAATAGCATCTGTTAGCCTGGGTGCCGCGCGCAGGTTTAGCTTTAAGCACAAGCGAAGCGCAGAGAAACGTGATATTGTTTTAGATACCGGGAGCCTGCTGGTAATGCAGGGCACCACGCAAACCCACTGGCTGCACAGGCTGCCCCCCGCTACGAGGGTAAAGCAGCCACGCATTAACCTTACCTTCAGGACTATTAAATTATAATGTTTTGCAAAAATAAACCTCTGTTTATAAATCGTTAATAAATAATAGTATCTTTAACCCCTATAAATTTTTGTCCCCCAAAAGTTTATGCCTCCAAAATATTAATTTTACTTATTGCTGACTCATGAAACTGAAAGACCTAAAAGCCTGGCTGGATTCTTTGCCGGAACAGGAACTTGAAAAAGAACTTTTATACAATTCTATGGATTATGGTATTTCAGGCCCGGTGGGCGAAATTACCCATACCGAAGAAAATTTGTATTATATAGGCGACCAGCCTGTAATGCTTAATGACCGTAACGACCTTGTAAAACGTGGCTACACCAAAGCTCAGATAGATGCGCTTGATGTAGAAATACCCGAGGGGTGTTATTACATTGAATTAAGTAATGAATACAGCATACTTGAACGTTTTATAAGTTAAGCCTTACTATTAACACTACATTATAGCTTATCGGTTTCTTTATTGCTAAATTAGCGTGGCATTACTTTATGCCTAAACCTGATTTATATGATAAAGAACATACTTACTATTACACTAAACCCCACGGTAGATAAAAGTACCGCGGTAGATAACATTAAGCCTGAAAAAAAACTGCGCTGCACGCCTCCTAAATATGAGCCGGGCGGCGGCGGTATTAATGTATCGCGGGGGTTGGCACGGTTTGGCATAAAATCTATAGCACTATTTACATCGGGCGGGCGCACGGGCGAATTGCTGCAGGACCTGCTTGAAAAAGAAGACATATCCACGCTTGCTATTGAGGTTTCGGCTGAAACCCGTGAGAATTTTATTGTGGTTGATACAAGCCATAATGAGCAATACCGCTTTGGCATGCCCGGAGAGGATATTAAAGCCCGGGAGCTTGATGTTATAGACCATAAGATAAACGCCCTGTCGCCTTTTCCAGAAATAGTAGTAATAAGCGGCAGCCTGCCCCCCGGCATTGACGCTGGATACATGCGCACGCTGGTAAAATCGTTAAAGGCTAAGGGCGCAAAAGTAATTGCCGATACCAGCGGCGACGCCCTGGCAGAGGTACTTAAAGAAGGAGTATACCTGTTAAAACCTAATCTGGGTGAACTGGGAATACTGACCGGTATGGAAGAACTGGATAACGATAGCGCAGATGAGGCGGCCAAGAAACTTATTGACGAAGGCAAGGCCGAAATAGTGGTAGTATCGCTTGGCCCGCAGGGTGCTTACCTGGTTAGTAAAGACGAAACTATTATGGTACCGGCACCATCGGTTAAAAAGCGGAGCACCGTAGGCGCGGGAGACAGTATGGTAGCCGGTATGGTTTCTATAATGGCTAAGGGAGGCACAACCTTAGAGATGGCACGTATGGGTGTGGCCTGCGGATCTGCGGCTACCATGAGTACAGGCACGGGTTTGTTTACCAAAGAGAATGCGGAAAGACTGTATAAGTGGTTGTCTAAATAGCTACTTAGTTTTTGAGATGCTAAGCAATTGAAATATTTCGAGGCTAAACGCTAAGCCGCTCAGAAGCCTGGGTGCTAAGCACCTTGCACTACTGATGATGATACGGCTCATTCTTTAAAATGGTAAAGGCACGGTAGAGCTGCTCTATAAAAAACAGGCGCACCATCTGGTGGCTGAACGTCATGTCTGAAAGTGAAATTTTGCCTTGTGCTTTGGCATACACCTGCGAACTAAATCCATAAGGCCCGCCTATTACAAATACCAGCGTTTTTACACCTGAGTTCATCTTCTTTTGCAATTCTTCGCTAAAGCCCATACTGCTGAATTTTTTGCCGTTTTCATCCAGTAAAATAAGCTGGTCGGTAGCCGATAGCTTGCTTAATATCAGTTCGCCTTCCTTTTCTTTTTGCTGGGCCTCGCTCAGGTTCTTTACATTTTTGATATCCGGGATTATTTCCAGGTCAAATTTTATGTAAAACGACAACCGCTTAGTATAATCATCGATAAGCGTTTGCAGGGCTTTATTATCGGTTTTGCCAATGGCAAGTAGTTTGATGTTCATTTTTTCTTTATAGGTTCTGAGGGGCTTAGCTACTAAGGTTCTTAGGTTTGAGTGTATTTGCCTTAGCGCCTAAGCACCTGAATTACTCAGCAACTCTATAAACTCATCTTCACTAATTATCTTTACTCCTAACTGGTTGGCTTTTTCAAGCTTTGCCGGACCCATATTATCACCCGCTATAACATAATGGGTTTTAGAAGATATGGAGCTGCCTACTTTGCCACCGTTATCTTCAATGGCTTTTTTTAGATCATCCCGGCTAAATTTTTCAAATACGCCCGATACCACAAAAATTTTACCTGCCAGTTTATCGCTTACAGAAGTATTTTGCACCGCGGCGGCTTTCATCTGCACGCCGTAGCCTTTTAAGCGCTCTACAATAGAGCGGTTTTGCTCACTGGCAAAAAAGTCGATTACGCTTTGCGCTATTCGCTCGCCTATTTCATCAACCAAAACCAGCTCCATAAGGGTAGCGTTAGCAAGGTTATCAATGTTCTTGTAGTGGCGTGCCAGTTTTTTAGCTACCGTTTCGCCTACATAGCGTATTCCTAACGCATACAGTACCCGCTCAAACGGAATCTCCTTAGACTTTTCAATACCGTTAACCAGGTTCTCGGCTGATTTATCTGCCATACGCTCCAGCGGAATAACCTGCTCTTTCTTCAAATCATATAAATCGGCATAGTTGTGCACTAAATCTGAGTTGTAAAGCAACGTAACCGTTTCGCCGCCAAGGCCTTCGATATCCATGGCTTTACGCGAAATATAATGCTGTATACGCCCGATGATCTGGGGCGGGCAACCGTAAAAATTAGGGCAATAATGCTGCGCCTCGCCCTCTTTGCGCTCAAGATCTGTAAAGCATTCCGGGCATTTGGTTATATAAACGGTTTGCTGTGAATCTTCTGGACGTTTTGTAAAATCAACCGCGATAATTTTAGGAATGATCTCGCCTCCTTTTTCTACAAATACCTCATCGCCCACGCGCACATCGAGTTTTGAAATCTGGTCGGCATTATGCAGTGAGGCACGCTTAACAGTGGTGCCGCCCAACTGTACCGGTGTTAAATTTGCCACCGGCGTGATGGCACCCGTGCGGCCCACCTGATATGTAATTTCGTTAAGGCGTGTAGAAGCCCTTTCTGCTTTAAATTTATAAGCAACTGCCCATCGTGGGCTTTTAGCAGTATAGCCCAGCTCTTCCTGCTGGTGCAGGTTGTTTACTTTTATAACTACGCCATCGGTTTCATAAGGAAGGTCGTGGCGGTGGTGGTCCCAATAATCTATAAAAGCCATTACCTCATCCATATTTTGGGCAAGTACGGCTTGCTTAGGTACCTTAAAACCCCATTGGCGGGCGTGCTCCAGGCCTTCAAACTGGGTTGTAAAGCCCAGGTTCTGCCCAATAATAGAATACAAAAGACAATCTAACGGACGCCTGGCCACCTCGCCGCTATCCTGCAGCTTAAGACTACCAGAGGCCGTGTTGCGGGGGTTAGCATAAGGCGTCTCCCCTACCTCAATCAGTTCCTGGTTCATTTTGGCAAAGCCCTCCAGTGGTAATATAATTTCTCCGCGGATATCAAATTTTTCAGGATAGTTGCCTTTAAGTTTTATGGGCACTGCGCGGATGGTTTTTATGTTTGTGGTAACCTCATCGCCCTGAAAACCATCGCCACGGGTAACGGCACGCACCAGCCGGCCATTTTCATACCGGATGCTTATGGAAGCACCATCATATTTAAGCTCACAGGTATATTGCACATCGGTTGTGCCCAGGCCTTTCTGCACGCGTTTTTCCCATTCGAGCAGTTCTTCTTTACTATACGAATTATCCAGCGAGTACATGCGGTACTCGTGCGGTATGGTGTTGAAATTTTTAGTAATACCGCCGCCCACACGCTGCGTAGGCGAATCTTCGTCAAAAAACTCCGGATGCTTTGCTTCAAGCGCCTGTAATTCCTTTAGCTTTATGTCAAAATCAAAATCGGATATCGTGGGTGCATCAAGCACGTAGTAGTTGTAATTGTGTTGGTTAAGCTCGTCGCGCAGGGCGGTAATCTGTTGCAGGGCGTCCATGTAACTTTTTAGTTTGTTTGCTGTGCTAAGGTAGAAATTTTTTTGAAAAGGTACTGAGTTTCTGAGGCGCTTAGGTACTGAGCCTTTAGCCACAGTTTGTACTAAAACAACCTTTATTGAGTTTATGATTGTAAATTAGCCCTAAATGAAAACGACAGCTTTTATACTTATGCTTGCCGTACTGGCAGGCTGCAGCAGCAGCGACGAAAACCCAAACACCAACCCTGAAAACCGCGATTTTAAACAGGATATGCGCAACTTTGTTATTGGCATCAGCCAAAAAGCTAAAGCGGCCAACCCTGATTTTGCTGTTGTTCCGCAAAATGGTATTGAACTGGTGAGCAGTACCGGCGAGGAAGGCGGAAGCCCTGACCTGGATTACCTGGCCGCTATTGACGGCAACGGACAGGAAGATTTGTTATATGGCTATGATAACGACGACCATGCTACTCCTGCCGATGCTACGTCTTATTTAAAGAGCTTTTTAAATATTTCTAAAAATGCGGGGAAGGCCATTTTAGTGACCGATTATTGCAGTACGCCGGCTAAGATGACGGATTCTTATGCTAAAAATGCGGCTTCGGGGTATGTGTCTTATGCTGCTCCTGACAGGGCTTTGACGGTTATACCTTCTGGTCCCCCGCATAATGTAAACAGCAATAATATTATTACCCTGGCTCAGGCAAAGAATTTTATCTTTTTTATAAATCCGGAAAACTACAGCAGCAAGGAGGCTTTTATACAGGCTGTTAACGCCACTAATTATGACGCGGTTATCATGGATTTATTTTTAGAAAATAACCCCTTTACAGCAGCTGAAATTGCCCAACTGAAGCATAAGGCCAATGGGGGTGAGCGCCTTATAATCTGTTATATGTCTATAGGCGAGGCAGAAGATTACCGTTACTACTGGAACGCTTCATGGAATACTACAAGTCCCGAATGGATGGCCGCCGAAAATCCCGACTGGCCGGGCAACTACAAAGTGAAATACTGGAATGCCGAATGGCAGGGACTAATTTACAACAATAATGACTCTTACTTAAACAAGATAATTGACGCCGGGTTTGATGGTGTGTATCTTGATATTATTGATGCTTTTGAATATTTTGAGGGGTAAGTGGCTGAGGGGCTTACGAACTGAGGCACTTAGGTCTTAAAGCACATAGGAAATTCAGAACCTAAGTTACTAAGCGCCTCAGCAGCTTCTCTTAAAACATGTCGATAAGCTGGTTGTACAAAAAGCCGTCGCTTAAAATAGCTCCCTGCTCTATAAGTGCAAAAACCTCTGCATTACGGTCAGGCCCAAAGGGTTTTGTACCGCGGGTGATATGCACCTCATCACTAAATATATTTTCGTTTAGCCACTGCAGGCCGCCTTCGGTTTCAAAATCGGCATGGGTGTTATGGGCATGTATTACAATACTTTCCATGCCGGTTTCGGTTAGCTTAAACAAAAAGATATGTTTTGCAGAGTAATGCTCAAGCCAGCCGGCCTTGGTTATTACATCTTCCCAGATAAGATCAGAAAACACATCAATTTCCTGCTCGGCCACTTCGGGCTTTTCGGCTTTAAGTGTGTCCCATTCGGCTTTATCTATGCTTTGCGACGCCAGGAATCGGATAAATTCGGGATGAAGCTCTTCTAACTGCTCTTTAGTCAGGCGGATGTATTTCATGGTAGTAAATTAAGGCTGCAAAGGTGGCATTTTTTTGAAACACAGGCAAGGGCTGCGTTTCAATAAAGGTCTTTTATATCTATTGCCTGGCGCCCTGTTGGGGTATTGATTATTACCTCGTCGCGGTTCATAATTATGGAATCATGGTACGGGTACAGCCAGTTTTCATCGTTAATTACTGTCGACACCTTTTTACTTTTGCGTGTATGGAGGTTTTCTACTGCAAAAACCACCGAGCGTTTATATACCGTGTCAACATAAACCACATTATTATGAATAGAATCGGTTTCCTCTATGTCTTTATCAAGGTATATAAATTTGCGCCCGGGCTTCATGGGCAAAAAAACCGTGCGGCACTGCGCCTGAGACCATGTTGTCATTAAAAATGCATAATCATCATTTGCCCATTGTAAATCGGGCATTAGTTTATAGGGAATCTTTTGCTTATCGAGGTTTACGGCATATTCAAAAGATCCATTTTTTGTAGCCAGCGACAAACCCTCAATGCTGTCTAATTGCAGTAAAACCAACTTATCGCCCTCCTGCCGCAGCGTGTCTGTGTAAGAAGGAAAATGAGGATTATCATCCGTTGACTGGCTTACGGCACCAGGTTTTGAGCCACAGCCCATACAAAACAGAAAAGGAAGGAATAGCAGGGGTTTCATGTATTTTTGATGGATAACTGAAACAGAACGTAATTATTGTTTATGCCGCTGTTTTTCGCGCCACACACATTAGTGACAGGGCACTTTTAGGCGAGGCAGGATTTCTACCCGATAAAATATTGCCTATTTTATACTTTAGCTCAACAGGGCCTACACTACCTGTAAATATTGTGTTGCCTAAATGGTGGTTGTGCGGGTACACTTTAACATCAAAACCATGGGGTTCCAGTACAGACTCAAACAATTCTTTTGTTACGCCGTGACCGGGCTTGTGATGTGTTTCGCATGCCAGCGCCCATTTTTGCTGGTCTGATGATTTATGAAAGCTATGCCCTATTATACGATAATACCCCAGCCTCATAATCCACAATAGTTTGGCAAGGCCTTTATAGTTCCACGCTGATTTTTGCGGATCATGATCAGTAATAAGCACACCTCCCGGTTTAACCAGCCGCGCCGCTTCTTTAAGTACTGAATCCATATTTTCGGTATGGTGCAGCGTAGCATTAAGGGTTACAATATCTGCAATGCCCGATTTAAAAGGAAGGTTGTTAGCATCGGCTAAAACCCCCGTATAACCCTGCTGAGAGGCCAGTTCTAAAGATTTTGGCGCTACATCTACCCCAATAAGCATTTTCGGCTTTGCCTGCAAGGTGGCCTGTATATTGCCGGGACCGCAGCCTATATCTATAACAATCTTATCATTCCAGCCGTTGCCTGCCGTTTGCCACCTCTCCTTAAACGCATCGCTGCGGTGGCAATATTTTAGATATTCAGGCGCCCATTCATCATGGTTAAAATAATAAGCATTGGCATTTAAAGATTGTGAACGGCGCAATATGGGAAATTCAATATAGGCGCCCTTATCTTCAAAAGCCAGTCCGGGCATTAGTAAATGCGAAAGATCGTTTTTCATTATATATATATAAAAAATTAGGTGTGTGCTTAACAGGAATCTAAGCGGGAAACTTATGCCGATAAATATAAAAATATGAAGATAGACAAGTGTTAATAAAAATATAAATATATTTACATAATCATGTGTAAACACTATTTAATTTTCTACAAATATCTAATATGCAAATAATTATCAGGCAAAAGGCTGAAGAAGTAATTATTTCGCAATAAGATTATATTAAAATAAATAATAAATTACCTCTAAAAAATCAATTATCTTAGCCTTATAATACACAATAATGATTTCTGACACACAATTTGAGGCCGAACTTGATATAATTATAAAGAATGCTATACGTGAAGACGTAGGCGACGGAGACCACTCATCGCTTGCATGCATTCCTGCTGATGCTACCGGGCGCGCCAAGCTGCTGGTTAAAGATAATGGCATACTGGCCGGGGTTGACTTTGCGCAACAGGTTTTTAACTATGTAGACCCAAACCTTGAAGTTGAAGTATTTATACAGGATGGCACCCCTGTAAAATATGGCGATGTGGCTTTTCATGTTTCTGGTTCTTCACAAAGTATTTTAAAGGCCGAAAGGCTCGTGCTTAACGCCATGCAGCGTATGAGCGCCATTGCCACCAAGACCAAAAAATATGTGGATATTTTAGAAGGGACAGGTACTAAAGTGCTGGACACCCGCAAGACTACGCCCGGCATACGGGCCCTCGAAAAATGGGCCGTAAAGATAGGCGGCGGCGAAAACCACCGTTTTGCCCTCTATGATATGGTAATGCTTAAAGACAACCATATAGATTTTGCCGGCGGCATTACCCCTGCCATCACTAAAACGCATGAATATTTAAAGACCAATAACCTTGACCTTAAGATTATTGTTGAGGCGCGCGACCTGGATGAGGTGCGCGAAATAATTAGCAACACCGGCATACACCGTATTTTGCTGGATAACTTTGATTATGAACAGACGCGTGAGGCTGTGGCCCTGATAGGCAATTATTGCCAGACGGAAAGCAGCGGCGGCATAAACGAAGACACCATGCGCCATTATGCCGAATGTGGTGTTGACTATATTAGCAGTGGCGCGTTAACGCACTCTATTTATAACATGGACCTTAGCCTTAAAGCCTTTTAATGTCTATTGAACTGGAACATAAGCTGGAACGCACGCCGGTTGTAAAATACGTTGTGCGCTTTGGCAAAAAAATAAAGCTGCCCTACAGCGAGGGGCTTACCCTTTACCACCTTGCCGAACTGTATATTACAGGCATTGTAAAGGGCGATATATCTTACAGGGCCGGGGCTATTGCTTTTAGCTTTTTTATGTCGCTGTTTCCGTTTGCGCTATTTATACTAAACCTTATTCCCTACATTCCGCTGCAAAACTTTAAGGAAGACTTTATGCGGTTTGTAGCCGATAACGTACCACCCAATACCTATGAGGCCATTGCGGGGATATTATCTGACATTTTGGTAAATAAAAACAGCAGCCTGCTTTCTACCGGTATATTACTGGCCATATTGCTTATGAGCAACGGCATGAATGCCATTTTAAGCGGTTTCCAGAGCAGTTTGCACATCACTATCAAACGCAGGTATTTTAGGCAATATGGGTTGGCAATCGGGCTTTCACTGGTATTTTCAGTAATACTCATCGTTACGGTTTCGGCCATTATTATCCTTGAGTTTTTTATTGAAAACCTTAAGGGCAAAGGCTATCTTAACGATGACCTTGATGTATTGCGCGTGGGCCGCTATGCCTTTCTTATACTTATGATACTTACAGTTACATCAATACTGTTTAAGTTTGCCGCCAAGGAAACCAAACAGGCAGCCTTTTTTAGCTATGGGTCAGTTTTTAGCACGGTGCTTTTTGGCTTAACATCTTATGGCTTTAGTATTTATGTAGAGCGTTTTTCCCGTTATAATGAATTGTACGGATCAATTGGCACGCTGCTTGTATTGATGTTATATATATGGATCAACTGTTTTATATTATTGCTTGGATTTGAATTAAATGCGTTGATTCATAAATTAAAACGGAAAAATTTGTACATTTAAAAATATTAACATCTTATAATTATGAAACGTATAGTATTTACAATTTTATTTGTGGCCCTAACAGGCATATTATCGGCCACGGCACAGGTTACCGGAAAATGGAAAACCATTGATGATGAAACCGGGCAGGCAAAATCTATAGTAGAGATTTATGAGCAAAACGGCAAGGTGTATGGCAAGATTGTAGAGATACTAAATCCCGCCAAAAAGAACGCCACCTGTACCGAATGCAAAGGCGCCGATAAGGGCAAGCCTATATTAGGGCTGGTTATTATTAAAGGCCTTACCAAAGATGATGACGAATGGACCGACGGCGATATTTTAGACCCTACAAAAGGCAAACTTTACAGCTGCACCATAACCATGGATGGCAAAGACAAACTTGAGGTGCGTGGCTACATGGGCATATCGTTGCTGGGCCGCACACAAACCTGGACGAGGGTTAAGTAATATTAAGTATTAAGTATTAAGTATTAAGTATTAAGTATGAAACTATAGCCTGAAGAGGATATTGTCACAATATAAAAATAAAGCCGCATTATGTGCGGCTTTATTTATTCGCGGTCAGGGCCAAAGGTAATTTTCTCTTTTTTAAAAAAGTCATACAACAGGCGCATAAAGCCACCACAATCAAAATTTCTGTCGTTTATATTGTAATCATCAGGATGCAGGTAAGCTCCCCCGCAACTAAAACATATTTCAAAACAGGCTATTACCTCTTTATCTTCATCTAAAAAAAGTACTGCGTTATGCGGGTTGTAGCAATCTGTCACTCCCTGGGGCATGCCTTGGGGCCATGGCGCCTGGGGTATATAGTTAAACATTATGTTGCTTAGTTCATCAATACTTTTTTGCGATAGCTTTTCTTCCTCAACTATATAATATTCTTTTTGATACCCGCCCACAGTAAAGCTGCGCTTTTTTATAACCTCTTTGCCGTAAATTCTTGTCCCTACTTTATAGGCAACAGAGTCTGGCGCATCACCATTGCTATGCATATCGCCATTGGCAAAAGAAACCAATAGTACTTTTTTCACTTTATTAAATGGAAACATGACATTGCGCTCGGCTACGGTTTTAGTGCCATACCACCCACAATTGGGTGCTTTTTGCTGGGAGAAGGCAGTAGTATAGACAGCCAGGAAAACGATGATAATTAAGGGTAGATTTTTCATATGATTATAAACCATAAGTGATACCATTTTTCCTGAAGATAGCTTTTAACTGAGTAAACACTTCCGGGCAGTCTCCCGATACATCAAAGTTACTTACTTTATCAGGGTCAGGCCATATACGGCCATCATCGCAAGCAAAGCAAACCTCATAACAGCATATTATAGTATTTGCCTCATCATAAAATAAAATGGAGTTTCGGGGTTGGTAGCAAAGAAAAGGTGGGTTAAGATGTTCCGGACGCTCTTTAAACGTATAATTAAATATCAAATTGCTAAATTCATCTATAGCGTTCTGATTAAGCTGTACCTCTTGCAATACATAGTACGTCTGCTCCCTTTCGCCAAGCTTGAAATTAATGGTTCTTAGTATATTAATTTGTGCGCTAAGAGGTGGGGAATTATTTTCAGTACGCGCAGTAACTTCTACCTCATCAGGATAAGAAACCAGTACGACTTTCTTCGCTTTATTAAATGGAAATAGGGCATTGCGCTCGGCTACCGTTTTGTCGCCATACCAGCCGCAATCGGGTTCATCTGTTTGTGCAAATGAGGAGATGGCCGCTATTAATAAAGCATATAAAAGGAGGTATTTCATAGTGAGGTAGGTTTTAACAACTAAACGCCAAATGGTTCCAGCTTATTGCCTGCGCAGGCGCTCCTCAAGATACAGGTTAACCTCGCCGCTGATTAGCGTGTAGGTTTTGAGTTTTTGCTCTGTAAGCCTTTCGGGGAATAATATCCCGTTAAGATGATCGGTTTCATGCTGAAAGATTACCGCCGTAAAACCCTCTACCATTTCGTCGTGGGGCTTGCCGTTGCGGTCAAGGTAGGTAATGCGTATGGTATAATGGCGCAGCACATCGCCCCGTATATCAGGAATTGAAAGGCAGCCCTCCGCCCCTTTGCGCATCAGCTTAGAGCGCCAGATGATTTTGGGATTTATATATACCTCAAACGGCTCGCCGGGCTTGTCAAAGCGCTGCACCCAGATAACGTTGCGGTTGATACCCACCTGCGGCGCTGCTATGCCCACACCGGCGTTAAGCGAATCGTTTACCGTGGCAAACATCCTGTCGATAAGCAATGGCAGGTCTTTGTCTTTCGGGTCGATATCAGTGCTTACCGCCTTGAGTACTTTCAGGTCGGTGCTATCGGTAACCTGCAATACCCGCATTAAATCAGTTCCCTTACCCAAGGTTACGAGGCTGCGTTCCTGCTTGCTGAATTTTTGGCCGTATCCGGTGGCAATCAGCAGCACCGCGATAGATGTGAGTAGTCCCTTCATTTTATATTATATTCCTGCCACTTCCTTAATCTCACCTATAATACGTATGGCCAGCGCATCAGCCTTATCCTGAGTCTGGGCTTCGGTATAAATACGGATGATGGGCTCGGTATTGCTCTTTCGCAGGTGCACCCATTCCTCGGCAAAATCAATTTTAACGCCGTCTATGGTGGTGATATCCTCATGCGCATACTTAGCGGTCATGGCTACCAGAATGGCATCCACATCAATTTGCGGGGTGAGCTCAATCTTGTTCTTGCTCATGTAATACTGCGGGTAAGAAGCACGCAGCGCAGCCACATCGGTAATATTATTTTCGGCCAAATAGGTAAGGAACAGCGCCACACCCACCAGCGAATCGCGGCCATAATGCAGCTCCGGGTAAATAATGCCGCCATTGCCCTCGCCGCCTATAATTGCGTTATTTTTTTTCATCAGCTCTACTACGTTCACCTCGCCCACAGCGCTGGCTTCATAGCTGCCATTGTGTTTTTGGGTAATATCGCGCAGGGCACGGCTTGATGACATGTTGCTTACCGTATTACCCGGTGTTTTGCTTAGCACATAATCGGCTACGGCCACAAGGGTATATTCTTCGCCAAACATTTCGCCATCGTTGCTTATTAAGGCAAGGCGGTCTACATCGGGGTCTACCACAATACCAAAGTCGGCTTTCTCCTCTACTACAAGTTTACAGATGTCGCCCAAATGCTCCTTAAGCGGCTCCGGGTTGTGCGGAAAGTGCCCGTTAGGCTCGCAATACAGGCGCACCACCTCTACCCCCATTTGTTCTAATAATTTTGGTATAATAATTCCCCCTGACGAGTTAACGCCATCTACCACCACTTTATATTTTTTTTGCCTTACCAAATCGGCATCTACAAGCGGCAAATCCAGCACCTCATCAATATGGATGTCCATGTAGGCATCGTTGTTTATTATTTCACCAAGGCTGTCTACATCGGCAAAATTAAAGGCTTCGGCTTCGGCAATCTCTAAAATTTCAGCGCCATCTGCACCGCTTAAAAACTCCCCTTTTTCATTAAGCAGCTTTAGGGCGTTCCATTGTTTTGGGTTGTGGCTGGCGGTAAGTATTATGCCGCCGTCAGCCTTTTCCATCGGCACGGCTATCTCAACAGTTGGCGTTGTGCTCAGGCCAAGGTCAATCACATCAATACCCAAACCCACCAGCGTATTGGCCACCAGCGTATGTATCATGGGCCCGCTGATGCGCGCATCGCGGCCTATAACCACCGTTAATTTATCTTTAGATGTGTTGTTTTTAAGGAAGGTTCCGTAGGCCGAGGCAAATTTTACAGCGTCTACAGGTGTCAGGTTATCGCCGGTGGCGCCGCCTATGGTACCGCGAATGCCTGATATGGATTTTATTAGTGTCATTTGGGTTGTTTTATGGTAGGGCAAAGATAACTTTTTGATTTTAGATTTTAGATTTCAGAATTCAGAATTAGCTTCACTCGAAATTGGAAGGCGGATGCCGCAGATTTTTTACCACTAAGCCCACAAAGATTTTTCACGAAGGACACAAAACAATAATTATAAGGACACAAAGGCACCTACGGTGCTACAAAGAACTGGAACATACAAGAGGTGCACAGGCACCATATTTTAAGCATGAGGGAAGGTAATTCTGAAATCTGAAATCTAAAATCTGAAATAAACCTGTATCTTAGGGCTATGAATTTTTTGGCCCACATATACCTGTCCGGAGACAATAACGAAAGTAAGATTGGCAATTTTATGGCCGACAGCATACACGGGCGCAGGCCGGAGAGTTTTCCTCCCGGAATTTGTAAAGGCATCATGCTGCACCGCGCTATAGACACGTTTACTGACAGCCACCCGGTGTTCAGGCAGACTACCAAACGGCTGCATGCCCGCTACCACCATTATGCAGGAGTTATTGCTGATGTGTATTATGACCATTTTTTGGCCAAAAACTGGCACCGCTACCACCCTGAGCCGTTAGAGAAATTTGCGGCCGATTTTTACCAGCTGCTAACTGATAATTTTGCGGTACTGGCAGAACAGACACAGCAAATGGTACCGCACATGATACGCAATAACTGGCTGGTGGGCAATGCACACCTTGAAGGCATTGCCAAAACGTTAGCCCAGATTGACCGCCGCACTGGCAACAAATCAGGTATGACAGATGCGATAGAAGAACTACAGGAATTTTACACCGAGTTTGAGCAGGAATTCACCACATTTTTTGAGGATATACGGGCATATGCAGCCCAAAAAATTGCCGAGCTATGACCAAATATGCCGCCTTACTTTTACTGCTTGTGATGGCCTGCAAAACACCAAAAAACGCAATAGCAACAGGCCTCGTCACAAAAAAAGCCATGGTAGTTTCGGCTCGGGAGGAAGCCTCTAAAATTGGCACTGATATTTTAAAAAAGGGTGGCAACGCGTTTGATGCCATGGCGGCTACCGAACTTGCTTTGGCTGTAGCCTACCCCTATGCGGGCAACATAGGCGGCGGCGGGTTTATGGTATATCGCACCGCTGATGGCGGCTACGGCAGCCTGGACTACCGTGAAAAAGCCCCATTGGCAGCCACTGAGACCATGTATCAGGATGCGGAGGGCAATGTAATACCGGGCAAAAGCACCAAAGGCGCCCTGGCTAGCGGGGTGCCCGGAACCATTGCGGGGATATTTGCCGTGCATGAAAAATTTGGATCGCTACCCCTGAAAGATATTTTTGAGCCGGCTATAGCACTGGCCGAACGGGGTGTGATTGTCTCTCCCCTGCAATTAGAACAGCTGGAAAAATACAGGACGGAAATTATTGAAGCCAATGGCAGCAATGCTAAAATGGCGCAAATTTATAAAGTGGGCGATACCCTTAAATATCCGGCGCTGGCGCAAACCCTGCGGAATATTCTGGACAATGGCAGTGATGAATTTTATAAAGGGCAAACCGCACAAAAGCTGGTAGCTTTTTTAAAAGATAAAGGCGGGATTATTACCATGCAGGATTTGGCAACCTATGATGCCAAATGGCGCGATCCACTGGTATTTAATTATAAAGACCTAAAAATTATTTCTATGGCACCGCCCAGCAGCGGGGGCATTACGCTGGCGCAGATACTCAAAATGATTGAGCTGTATGATTTAAAAGGTATGGGGCATAATTCGGTTAAAACCATACAGCTTTTAGTGGAGGCCGAGCGCCGTGCATATGCAGACCGTAATTATTTTATAGGCGACCCGGATTTTGTGAATATCCCTACCGTACAGCTTTTAGATGACAACTACCTTAAAGGCAGGATGGCCGATTTTAGTTTTGAAGCTGCCACGCCATCGGCAAACGTGGGCCATGGCACCATTAAATATTATGAAAGCAATGAGACAACCCACTACTCTATTGTGGACCGGTTTGGCAATGCTGTTTCGGCTACTACTACGCTCAACGGTGCATTTGGGTCGAAACTGTATTGCGAGGAGCTGGGCTTTTTTATGAATAACGAAATGGATGACTTTAGCGCAAAGGCAGGTCAACCCAATATGTTTGGCCTCGTAGGCGCTAAGGCCAATGCTATAGCCCCCGGCAAGCGGATGCTGAGCAGCATGACACCCACTATTGTAGAAAAAAACGGAAAGCTGTTTATGGTGCTGGGCACCCCTGGCGGGTCTACCATCATCACCTCTGTACTGCAAACGATATTGAATGTGTATGAATTTGGCATGACCATGCAGGCAGCCGTTGACGCGCCGCGGTTTCATCACCAATGGCTGCCCGATGAGGTTATTTTTGACCCATTTGGCTTTAGCAAGCAATTAATTGGGCAACTTAAGGCCAAAGGCTATAACATAACCGAGAAAACCGCGCCGGTAATAGGCAAAGTAGATGCCATTTTGGTACTGCCCAACGGCATGCTGGAAGGCGGCGCTGACGACCGGGGTGAAGATAAGGCTGTAGGTTTTTAACATTATGCTATGCAGCAAATTGCCGGGAAGTTAATTAAAAACCTTACAGCCCGCGGCAAATCTGGAGTTGCCCCGATTTGGCAGTAATGCTTAAAAAATTTATAAAACCGGCCTAAAAATTTTATTAAATGGCCTAACTTAGCAATTTGTTGCTAATTTTTAAATTTTACTACCAGAATGCCCATACGCATTTCTTCAAAAATAAGGCTATGGCTAAGGCACAACCTCGCCCGGCTGGAAGCCCTCTTCTTTTTACTAAAAAGCCTTTTATCTGAAAGGCACTTTATATACCTGTCCTGTATTATTGTGGCCATATCTACCTCTTTTGCGGTAATTGTGCTAAAAAACTTTGCCCACTATGTTTTTGTAGGCGCCAACATTGTTAACGGCTGGCTCAAGCTGCCTTACATTAACAGTATACTGCCCGTTGTGGGTATTTTGCTCACGGTGCTGGTTATTAAAAAAGTACTTGATAACAAGCTTGAAAAAGGCAGCAGCCGCATACTGGTGGCCGTTGCTAAAAAAGGCGGCATTATGCCCCGCAAGCAAATGTATGCCCAGATTATAACGGCATCGCTCACGGTGGGCCTGGGGGGTTCGGCAGGGCTTGAGAGCCCCATAACCATTACGGGGGCCGCCTTTGGGTCTAACTTTGCCCGCAAGTACAAGCTGCACCGCAAAGACCGTATCTTACTGCTGGCGTGTGGCGTGGCAGCGGGTATTGCATCAGCGTTTAACGCCCCTATTGCCGGGGTGCTGTTTGCCATTGAGGTTATTCTTACCGATGTTACCATATCGGCCTTTATCCCCATTATGATATCAGCCGCTACCGGCGCGCTGGTGTCTACCATTGTGCTTAACGAGGAGGTTTTGCTATCCTTTAAGCAAAAGCAGGAGTTTGATTACCATAACGTTATCTATTATATAATACTGGGTGTACTGGCGGGCTTTGTATCGCTGTATCACGCCAAAACATTCCAGCGGGTTGAGGCGCATTTTCATAATATACGTCTTAAGGGATACAGGAAAGCATTGTATGGCGCCATTCCGCTTGCTTTGCTGATATTTTTAGTGCCTACGCTTTTTGGCGAAGGCTACGAAACCATCAAGGTGCTGAGCAGCGATAACGCTAAAGAGCTGCTGGACAACACACTGCTTGAAAATTTTAGGAACAACGGCTGGGTTGTACTGCTGTTTGTGGGCGGCACCATGCTGCTTAAAGCTTATGCCACAGGGCTTACGCTGGCAAGCGGGGGCAACGGGGGCAACTTTGCGCCCTCATTATTTGTAGGCTCCTACCTGGGCTTTTTTGTCGCAAAATTTTTTATGCTTATAGGCTTTAGCAAAGACCTGCCCATAGGCAATTTTACCATTGTGGGCATGGCGGGTATTTTGAGCGGGCTGTTTCACGCGCCGTTAACGGCTATCTTTCTTATAGGTGAGATTACCGGGGGCTACAACCTCATGGTACCGCTGATGATTGTATCTTCTATTAGCTTTGCGGTTTCTAAACAATTTGAAACCCATAGCATGGATGTTAAGGCACTGGCCGATAAGGGCCAGGTTTTTACGGCGAACAAAGACCGTAATATACTTAGCGGCATTGATGTTATGGAGGTTGTTTGTACTGATATCCCTACCCTGTTGCCTACCCAGAAACCCGAGGATGTAGTGGCGCTGCTTGCAGGCACTAATTATTCGCACTTTGCGGTTATTGATGATAAAAAGCGCCTGGTGGGGGTAGTTGATTTTAATAATGTGCGCGGTACGGTTTTTAACGCTTTCCAGATAAAGTATACTAAAATGGAGGACCTTATGACACATCCGGCAGAAGTGGTATCGGTGGAAGACTCTGTGGAAACAATTATGGATACTTTTGAACTGGCACATGCCTCTTACCTTCCTATCTTGAAAGATGACCGCTTTTATGGCTTTATATATAAAGAAAAAGTGCTCGAAGCTTACAGGCAGAAGCTTAAAGAAATGGTTATTGAGTAAATTTTAGATTGAGCTTCACCCAGACTTAGTCCTCACCCCCAGCCCCTCTCCAAGGAGAGGGGGGGTTGGCTTCACTCGGGCGCCTCGTCATCCCGAGAAATCCGTAGAAATCCGTTAAATCTGTTTCATCCGTGTTCCAACTACCATCCTTATGAGATTGCTTCACTTCGTTCGCAATGACGGGCGTGAAGAAAGCCCCCAAATTAAACAGCGCGTTTGTCCCGAACAAGCAATAAACAATATCAATTCTTCAGCCTAATCTCAAACATTTTGTCCCAGTTTTTACCGGTAATAAAAAGGGTTTTGGTTTTTGCGTTGTAGGCAATGCCGTTTAGCACATCAAGCTCAGGATGTTTTGTAACCTTCTTTTTTAGCTCGCTAAAGTCTATCACCGCCTCAACCGCGCCGGTTGCAGGGTCAATTATGGCAATGGCATCGGTTTGGTAGATGTTGCCAAACAGTTTGCCATCTATCCACTCCAGCTCATTAATAGATTTTACCTTGTTATTAGCCGTATACACATTGATATAGTCAGCTTCTTTAAGCGTTTCAGGATCCAGCAGGTAAATCTTCTCAGTGCCGTCACTTTGATACAGGTGCCTGTCATCATGCGTTAGCCCCCAGCCCTGCAGCCCTGCTTTAAAATAAGTGAAGTCCTTATCTTTTTTAAGGCTGCCTGCATTATAAATAAAGCCGGTATTTTCTTTCCAGGTAAGCTGGTAAATTTTATCGTTAAATATAGTGATGCCTTCACCAAAATATTTGCCTTCCAGTTCTACCTGCTTGTAAGGCTTTCCTGTTTTGTAGTCTACCTTGCGCAGCTTGCTTTCGCCATACTGGCCTGTACCTTCTATAAGTGTGTCACGGTAAAACTCAAGGCCCTGCGTGTAACTGGTAATATCGTGCGGGTAGGTATTTACAATTTCATAATCGGTTATAAGCTTTGGCTCAATACTGCTAACCAACTCTACGCGCGTGGTGGCCTCGCTTGTTTCGCCCTCATAATGTACTACGGCCTTTACATTCTGGTAGCCTAATTTTAGGCCGTTCAGCGGTGCGTTAAATACTTCATTACCTTTTGATGAGCCTATTTTTTTATCGTTAAGGTAATAATCAACAGATTCTATGGTTTTATTTTGCTTATTTTCTACGTTCAATTTAACGCTTTCGCCATTATGATACTGCCCTTTTAGATTAACAGCATTGATTTCAAATAAATTTTCGGTGGTATTTTTATCGTTGCAGGCCGTTAAAGTAATGGCCAAGGCAATGGCAGCGAGAAGGTTATATGCTTTCATATGGTTTTTAAAAATGATATGGCAATATACAACGGTATTTTATATTGGGCAATGGCTTGCAAAAATTAGAAATGGTTGTATATTTGCAACGGCAAGTCCTACACGACCAGCTCCTGCAGACTCCTCCAGGGTGGGAACACAGCAAAGGTATGTGGTTGTAGCGGTGCGATGTAGATCGCTTGCCATTTTTTTCTTTTTATACATGACGATCTCCGTAAGGGGATTTTTTTGTGGCCTTACCCCAGCCCTCTCCCTTCCTATTACAAAGACTTTCATTTGCCGTCATTGCGAGGTGGCACGACAAAGCAATCTCATTGTTGCAGAGTTTCTTTATGAGATTGCCGCGCTCCGCAAGGTCCGCTCGCAATGACGTACGTGAAGAAAAATCTGTAAAAATTTGCCTAATCCGTGTCATGCGTGTTCATTTCTTAAAAATTAGCGTAATTCACGGCAAAGCGGTATTTTCGCAACTTTACAATTCAACATGCAAAAAGTAATATTTATAACCGGCGCCTCATCGGGCATTGGTAAGGCAACAGGCGAATTTTTACTCACTAAGGGCTATACCGTATATGGCACCAGCCGTAACCCGGAAAAGGTTAAGGACTCAAAATTTCCGCTGGTGGCGCTTGATGTGCGCGATGCCGTGAGTATAAAAGCAGCTGTGGCTAAAGTTATTGCCGAAGCCGGAACTATAGATGTGCTGGTAAATAATGCAGGCGTGGGCATTACGGGTCCGCTGGAGGAAATTCCCGCCGAAGAAATAAAGAACAACTTTGAAACCAACCTTTTTGGCCCGATTGAAGTGATGAAAGCCGTGCTGCCGCACATGCGGGCCCAAAAGAGCGGGCTGATTATTAATGTGACCTCTATTGCGGGTTATATGGGCTTGCCGTACCGCAGCGTATATTCAGCATCTAAAGGGGCTTTGGAGCTTATTACAGAAGCATTGCGCATGGAGGTGAAAGGCTTTGGCATAACTATTACCAGCGTGGCCCCGGGCGACTTTGCCACTAATATTGCCGCGGGCCGCTACCATGCGCCGGTGGTTAAGGGCAGCGCTTATGAGGCCGTATATGGCGGTATACTGGCTACCATGAACAACCATGTAGATGCCGGCAGCGACCCCACCCAAATGGCTGAAGCCGTGTATGCTATAATGAAAACCCCAAACCCGGATGTACATTATAAGGTAGGCGTGTTTATGCAAAAATTCAGCATTGTGCTTAAACGGGTGCTGCCCGATAAAGTGTATGAAAAAATGCTGATGAACCATTATAAATTGTAGTTTTGCACCAAATTTTAGACAAACAAAATAACACACAACATGAAATTTTTTATTGATACAGCAAACCTTGCCCAGATTAAAGAAGCCCAGGAACTTGGCGTTTTAGATGGCGTTACCACAAACCCGTCTTTAATGGCTAAAGAAGGCATTACCGGTACTGATAACATCCTGAAGCATTATGTTGACATTTGCAACATTAGCGATGGCGATGTGAGCGCCGAGGTTATTGCTACCGATTTTGACGGCATGGTTAGGGAAGGCGAAGCCCTGGCTGACCTGCACGAACGTATCGTGGTAAAACTACCCATGACTAAAAATGGGGTTAAAGCCTGTAAATACTTTAGTGATAAAGGCATTAAAACTAACGTTACCCTTGTGTTTAGTGCCGGACAGGCATTGCTTGCCGCTAAAGCAGGCGCCACTTTTGTATCGCCGTTTATAGGCCGACTTGATGATATTAGCACTGACGGACTTAACCTTATACAGGAAATACGCGAGATATATGATAACTATGGCTATGAAACCGAGATACTTGCAGCTTCTGTGCGCCACACCATGCATATTGTAAACTGTGCTAAAATAGGTGCTGATGTAATAACCGGCCCTCTTAGTGCCATTGAAGGCCTGTTGAAACACCCGCTTACCGATCTTGGCCTTGCCCAATTTTTAGCAGATTACGAGAAAGGGAACAAGTAGTTTTTTTTTCAGGTTTCAGGTTTCGAGTTCAGGCTCAGAGTTTGTAACTCATGCCGAAAAATTACCGAACGAAAAATAAAATAATACCGGAGGTAACCCCTTCGGTTTTTTAATGGAAAATAGTTTCATAAAATTTCAAGCGAAACCGGACGGAATTTTGTGACAGTGAAGCGGGTCGAAAAATTTTAAAAACAGAACAAACTAAAATCGAATCTCTAACTCCAAAAGTGAAATATTAAGCATTTTTAGCGATAGTTTGTAACTAAATTCTGAAGTCCAATTTCTGTCTTTTTTCTGAGTTTTGAAATCGAATCTCTAACTCCGAAAGTGAAAAATCAGGCATTCTTATGTAATAAAATTCCTATTTAAAAAAATTCGTCGATAAGGCACTTGTTTATTAACGCACCCACCTTATTACCCGATGCCACCGCATGGGCTATTGACCTGAACAATGATAATGAATCGCCGGCAGCAAATATACCGGGTATGCTGGTTTCCATACACTTAGACACAAAGATAAAGCCTTTCTCGGTCATCTCTAAACCAAGCCTTTCAGGTATGCTACATTGCTGTTTAAAAGGCAGTTGCGTAAAAATAGCCTCCGCATGTTCCGGTTCGGTATCCTTAAAATGAATGGCTTTTACCGCACCATCCTCCTCTTCAATGTAATCAATCTCATTCTCTATCACCTTGATATTGTGCCTGTTAAGCTTAAAAACTTCATCAGGGCTCAGGGTGCTGGTGCCATTAGTATAGAGTGTAAGGCTGTCTGTCCATTGCCGTATGGTTTTAGCCAGCTCAAAACCCATATCGCCATTGCCAAGAACAGCAATAGACCTGTTAACAATCTCAAAACCATGACAATATGGGCAATGCAGTATGGTTTTACCCCAGCATTCGGCAAAACCCGGTATGTGCGGAATGAGGTCGGTTACGCCGGTAGCAAACAAGACTTTACGGGTTATAAAACGTTGGCTATCATTAGTTTGAATGTCAAAAAGTTCACCGGTAACGGTAACGTCTTCTGCGAGCCCTTCTAAAAATGAAACAGTAGGATAGTGTAGTATCTGTTGGCGGGCATCTGCCAGTATATCAAAGGGTTGACGTCCATCCTGGGTTATAAAGTTATGGGAGTATGGCGCATTTTTATTACAGGGATTACCGCTGTCTATAATGAGTACCCTACGCCTTGCCCTGCCTAAAGACATGCCTGCTGATAGTCCCGCAAAGCTTCCGCCAATGATGATTACATCATACAATTGCCTGTTATCCATTTCGTTTACTTATAGTTATAAAGTTATCAAACCCTGGCGCAAAGGCCACATTATTTAACGTAACTTAAACTATCAGGCTGTTAAGAACTTAATTAACAATTGCTGAAATCGGGCAAATCTTACAGACTTTTAGCTATATTCGCCGGTACAACCAATAAAAACTCACATGAATTCTACTTTTTTTGATTCAAACAGCTATTTTATCGACGAAAAAGTCAATTTCTTCAAATTTGAAAATGCCTACCGTGTTTATAACGACCAGGGGAAGGAAATAGGTGCCATTAAGCAAAAACTTACTACAGGCCAAAAGCTACTGCGGCTGGCACTAAACAAGGCTATGCTGCCATTCTTGCTGGAAATACAGGATACTGAAGGCCGTGTACAGGCTTCTGTATCAAGGGGATGGACATTTTGGATGTCTAAAATAGTTATAAAAGACGCACAGGGCATGCCATTGGCCAGCATTAGGCAAAAGTTCAAATTTTTCAAGCCAACATTTACCATCCTTAACAATGCTGATACTCAGATAGGTAAAATTACCGGCGACTGGAAAGCGTGGAACTTTACCATACAGGATGCCCAGGAAAAAGGCATTGGTACCATAAGTAAAAAGTGGGCAGGACTTGGTAAAGAGCTGTTTACATCAGCCGATAAATATAACGTTACCATCAGTCCTGATTATAACGATTATAAAAACAAGGTTGCGATACTGGCCGGCGCCATTACTATTGATATGGTGCTCAAGGAAAGTAAATAAGGTAATTAGGTACTTAGGCTCGGAGGTACTTAGCAAATAAAAGCGATTCATTGAGCCGCAGTTTTTGTAAATTAGCTTAAAATCAAGTGATTATGAGTAAAATTGGTATATTAATATTGCTGACGCTAGTCTGCTTCACAGGTCCTGAGCCTGCAGGAACCTACGCTGATCCTTTTGGTGCGGAAATAACAATAAGGCCCGATGGCACATTTAAGTACTCTTGGCATTTTGATATGACAGGAAGCTGGACTTCAGGTAAATGGGAGCTGCACGGTGATACCCTGAAACTAAAAAAAATACCCGTTTATGATACATTAACTATTGAGAATCAAGACAAAAGGTATATCAAAGATTCGCTGGTTTTGTCGCCTGACCAGACATCTAATCGTTGTACCAATATAGAATTCCTTAGCAGCACAATTTCTTCGGGAGGGCAAAACAGAAAGCTACCCGATACCCTGTATTATATAAGGAAAGATAAGTTAATCGCCATAAAAAACGGCAAGCTGCAAACCAGAAAGGTAAAAGGCTTCTGGACTGGTAAAAAATACCGCCCGTGGTATGTAAAGAAATAAAAAAAGCGGCTCAACTGAGCCGCTTTTACATTATATCAGGAGATTACTGAATACCTTTTACTATTCCAAGGAAATCATTTGCCTTAAGCGACGCGCCACCTATAAGGCCGCCATCTACATCGGGGTTTGAGAAAATCTCAGTTGCATTATCGGGCTTCACGCTGCCACCGTATAGTATTGATGTTTCTTCGGCAACAGCAGGGCCAACATTTTGAGCTATAAGGTTACGGATGAAGGCGTGCATTTCCTGTGCCTGCTCCGGTGATGCGGTTTCGCCAGTGCCAATAGCCCAAACAGGCTCATAAGCAAGTACCACACTGGCCCAGTTATCCTGGGTAATATGGAAAAGGCCTTCTCTTAACTGGCTCTCTACCACGTTAAAATGGTTACCGCTTTGCCTGTCGGCAAGCTCTTCGCCAAAACAAAAAATAATGGTAAGATTGTGAGCAAGCGCCGTATCTACCTTTTGGGCAAGCAGTGCATTGGTTTCGCCAAAGTAAGCACGCCTCTCTGAGTGGCCTAAAATCACGGTATTAACCTTAATGGCTTTAAGCATGTTAACCGAAATTTCGCCGGTATAAGCGCCGCTTTCTGCCTGGTGCATGTTTTGGGCTGCCACTATAATATTAGTGCCGTGCGTTTTTTCTACAGCAGCCTGAAGGTTTACAAAAGGCGGAGCAATTACAATCTTGGCCGTTGTAAACTCAGGCTTTTTAGCAAGAAGCTCATCAATAAGGGCTTCGGTCTGGGTAATGTCATTGTTCATTTTCCAGTTGCCCGCAACAATCTTTTTTCTCATTATTTTAGGTTTTTTAAAGTCTCAATAAGTTTGGCATCATCTGCCTCAATGGCTTTAAACAGGGCAATTTTGCCCTGTTTATCAACCACCATGTAACGCGGAATCCAGTCCAGCTTAATATCTGCCGCAAAGGCACCCTGCTTCATGTTAGTGCCCACGTGGTAATTATTGCCTTTGGCGCCATATTTTACAATACCCTCTTTCCAGCGGGCATCTTCGCGGTCAAAGCTCAGAAACAAATACACTGCTTCAGGAAACTGCTCCTGCAATTTGTGTACCTTAGGCATGCCTTTTATACAATCAGGACACCATGAGGCCCACACATCTATTACAACAGTCTTGCCTTTGTATTGTGCAAGGATGTCTTTAAAAGCAATCTCTTTGCCTTCAACGGAGGTCATTTTCGAGTTAAGCGCCTCAGTGCCAAAGCTTGTTTTATCCTGTGCCTGCGTGCATGAAGCCATAGCCAGTAAAATTATGGGTAGTAAAAGTAGGTTTTTCATCTTTTTAATAAAATTTAATTACAACAAATTTACGATAAGCGTACGAAAAATAACCGGTTTAAGACAATCTTATTCTTGGGTCTAAGTACGCATATATAACATCTACTATGATGTTGATGACCACAAAAGTAGCTGCTATTACAAGTACGCTACCCATAATAACGGGCAGGTCGAGCGTGTTGAGCGCCTCTACAACCTCTTTACCCAGGCCGTTCCACCCGAAGATGTATTCTACAAAAACGGCGCCCGCAAGCATGCTCGCAAACCAGCCTGATATGGCGGTAACTACCGGGTTAAGCGCATTTTTAAGGGCATGGCGGCGAATGATGTTCAGTTCGCTGAGGCCTTTGGCACGCGCCGTGCGGATATAGTCCTGCCCCATAACCTCAAGCAATGAGTTGCGCATAAGCTGTATAACCACGCCCAGCGGACGAATGCCTAAAACAATGGCGGGCAGTATGATGTTCTTCCATTTTATGTGGGAGCCTTCGCCAAAATCGTCTACCTCATACAGGCTGCCGGTCATGTCGAGATGGGTATACTCACGCAACAAAAAGCCGAATACCCAGGCAAACAATATTGCTGCGAAGAATGATGGCAGGCTCATGCCCAGCGTACTTACAAGCGCTATAGTACGGTCTATCCAGGTGTCTTTGTGCAGTGCAGAAACCACGCCCAGGGCTATGCCGATGGTAATGGCAATAACGATGGCAAAGCAGGCCAGCACTACGGTATTTGGCAATGTATCGCCTATTACCTGTGTTACTTTTTTGCCGCTTTTCTGGAAACTTTCGCGCAGGTAAGGCGTTTTTAAAACGGTTGTGGTGGTGCCAGTAGTAAAGAGCCTGGCAGCGCTGTATTTACCTTCGGCCAAAAAAGTATAATCATCTGCATTTGTGCTGTGAAAGGATATGGGCGAAAGATCATTTAAATAGTAGAAGTACTGGGTGCTAATAGGCTTATCAAACCCATATTTTTTACGGATTTTAGCCAGCTGCTCGCTATTTTCGTTCTGGTCGAGCATCATCCGCGCGGGATCTCCGGGCAGCACCGTAAACAAAAAGAAGATAACCGTTACCACCCCAAAGAGCGTTAACAGCGCATATCCAGTTTTATATAGCAGGTACTTTATCACGCTTTTTTGGCGTAAGCTGCTTTAAAGAAACGGATTAAAAACTTTACATTTATAAATGCTGATATAAGCATTAATACAATACCCAGTATTTTTACTGCAAGCGCAGTGTTGTCATCAGCTATATCGTCTGACTTAAGGGTAATGACAAACCCAATAAAGTAAAGTGCTACCCCAAAAAAGAAGGATTTGTAGTTGCGTTTTCCCGGTGCCTGGCTGTTGATATCTGTGCTTTCCATAAATTACTTTTTAAGGGCTTTTTGCAGTTCGGCTGCTACAAACTTGCGTTCGTTTATGCCGTCCCATTCTTTTATCTTATTGCCGTTGTACTGGTAAATAACGCCTGGCGTATCATTCTTCATGCCCAGCAATTTCCAGAATGTGCCTACTTCAAGCACCGTGTATGGGTATTGCTTACCCGCAATTTTAAAGAACTCCGGAATCAGGTCGGCCTCCTCATCCATAAAAATGATGTAAAGGTCAGGGAAATTCTTATCCTTAGCCTTCATTTCGGTAAGCTGTTTCGCCGTTTCGCGGCAGTGTTCGCAGCCCGGTGCAAACAGGCCTATTATTTTTTTGCCTTTATCCGCCTGCGGAAAATACTGTGAGTAAGGCGACTTTACAGCAGCCGGGCCGGCATCCTGTGCAGGCTTATCTGCCTCAGCCGGTGTATTTGTTGTTGCGTTTATAACCGGGGTTTCAGTCGTTGCCGGTAAGGCTGGGGTGGTAATACTATCTTTAACCTGCGATGTAGTATCGATAGGTTCATCATATACCACAACACCCGTTTTAGAGGTACCTTTGGTAACCTGCACGGCAATAACAACGCCTGCAATACACAGGGCCGTAACACCTACAAGCACCCACGGGTTGCGCTTATCGGGCACACCTTTAAGCAGTATTAATATACCTGCCAAAAGGCCAATGGCTATAATATTCTTTACAATGGCTTCTATGGGCGTCATGGGCAGCAGTTCGCCAAAGCAGCCGCAGTTACCTGCATTGCCGTTAAGGCCTATTTCTATACCCAGCTGGGCAATAAACACCGCCAATAGCGCTATGGTGGCCGGTATAACTACCTTTCTTAAAAAGTGGGGCTGCAGTATTAAAAAACCCAGGGCAAACTCTACCCCTATAAGCAGGCGCGATAATATTTGTGCAACGCCTTCACTAAAGCCCATAGGCACAAGCTGCTTCATTTCAAAAGTAGTGATGGCCCTATAGGGCGAATCATACAATTTGGCTACAGCCGATACCAGGAACAGCACGGCAACAACGCCACGCAGTATGTAGGCAATATTTTTTTTGTTATCTTGAGTCATAATGTTATAATGCTTTCCCCAAAAATAAGGCTTGTAAGAATTGTATTTGTTAATAAGTTGTTATTGGACTTCAGAGTTCAGAATCAGCTTTGCCCATCGCATGTACTTGTACACAAAAAATTACTTTGCGAAATCCAGGTGTATCAGTGCGAATACCGCATAATTAAGCATATCCTGATAGTTGGCATCAATACCTTCGCTTACCAGCGTTTTGCCTTTATTATCTTCAATCTGCTTTACGCGGAGCAGTTTTTGCAATATCAGGTCGGTTAATGAGCTCACGCGCATGTCGCGCCATGCCTCGCCATAATCATGGTTTTTGGCCAGCATCAGGGTTTTGGTCAGGTGCACTTTTTCATCATACAGGCGTATGGCTTCATCAGTTTCCAGGTCGGGCTGGCTGGCAACGCCTAACTCCAGGTTAATAAGCGCCATAATACTGTAGTTAATTATGGCTATAAATTCGCCGGTCTCGTCTTCGTTAACCATGCGCACCTCATTTTCCTGCAGGCTGCGTATGCGCTGGGCTTTTATAAAAATCTGATCGGTTAATGATGGTAGCCTCAATATGCGCCATGCAGCGCCATAATCGGTCATTTTATTGATGTAAAGCTGCCTGCAAACGGCTATAACGCCGTCGTATTGCTGTGAGGTGTTACTCATTTAAGTGCTATCTTTGTAATGAAATTTTTTCAAATGTACTAAAAAAACAGCTTATGTACATCAACTGCAACGGCAGGCTTTTAGACCTTTCTTCACCCAAAGTTATGGGCATACTCAACTGCACGCCCGACTCTTTTTTTGATGGTGGCGTTTACCATGACGAGTCAGAACTTTTGGCCCAGGCAGGAAAAATGCTGGCCGAAGGCGCGGCTATTATAGATATAGGCGCGTACTCCTCTAAGCCTAATGCCGAATTTGTAAGTGAAACACAAGAGCTTCAGCGTATTGTACCGGTGGTAGAACTTGTTTTAAAGCATTTTCCGGACACTATTATTTCAATAGATACGTTTAGGAGTAAGGTGGCCGAAGCTTGTGTACATGCAGGGGCTGCCATTGTAAATGATATTTCGGGCGGACTACTGGATGAAAATATGCTGGAAACTGTAGGAAAACTGCATGCACCTTATATAATGATGCATATGCGCGGCACACCCCAAACTATGGTTAAGCTGACTGATTATGATGATATTGTACAGGAAATGCTGCTTTATTTTAGCCAGCGCATAGCCGAAGCACGAAAGCACGGCATAAACGATATTATTATTGATCCGGGCTTTGGCTTTGCCAAAACATTACAGCAAAACTATGAGGTAATGAGCAAGCTGGAGCTGTTCAGCATTACTGGGTTGCCGTTGCTATCGGGCATATCGCGCAAGTCGATGATCTATAAACTGCTGGGTACCAACCCACAGGAGGCGCTTAATGGCACAACCGTGTTGAATACGGTATCTTTGATGAAGGGTGCTAAACTATTGCGCGTGCACGATGTTAAGGAGGCTGCAGAGGCTGTAAGAATATATGAGGCGATGTTAAGCTAATTTAAAATATGCTGTTATGAAATTAATCTTTGTAATGCTGCTTATATGCTGTCGTGCCTTTGCGCAGCAGGAAACTTATGTTGCACCGCCTGTGCATGAAACGTTTGACAGGGAAGAACTTATAATGCGCGCCACCTATAATGACAGTATTATGCCGCGTTATACAGGCGGGGCTTTTTATTACATCAACCCGAAAACAGGCAAAAAATTATTTGAAACGGGTTTTGAAGCAGCCTATCCTTTTTATGGTAAATGCGCTATTGTAAAGCAGCATGGCAACGTTGGCCTGATAGGACGTAATGGTGCTTATATAGTAAATCCGGAATATGAAGGTTTTGAATATGCAAATAACCTTAGTTCATTACTGTTCCGTAAATATTTGCCGGAACTTGAAATTGAGCTCATGGAAGTTAACCTTTCTACAACTAAGGTGACAAAGATTATCCAGGACGACATACAACCCGGATATTACGGTCAGACGTATTACAGGGGCGATTTCATAAATAAGAATCACTTATACCGGCACGGCACTATTATAGCCACTGCGCTATCAAGAGACACCATGTTTAGCAGTTACCAAATTAAGGTAATGCCAATAAAAAATAAGCTTGAAGTACGTTTTGGCAACTTTCCTGATGTGGTTTTGACCGGCGATGAACTGGCCTATCATTATACCGTGCAACAGCCTTGTACAGCTACGCCCGCACCTATGCTGGCTGTAGGTATACGCAACAAAGATAAATGGACATATTATGTGCTGCAACGTAACGGCACTTTTAGAAAGGTTGGCAGAAACAAATATGCTCCTGCCTTTCCCAGCCTTGATATAAATGCCGATCGCGAAATTTCGGTTACGCACAATAACAAGTTCAACATTGTCTATAATGATGGCTCTATGCTGGCCCACGATTACGATTTTATAAATGGCAATGTGGGCATCATCGGACAAGATGTATATATTATCGATAAAGGGATTGAATATCTATATTACAAATGCAAATTGTAAATATAGAACCCATCAAATATATTACAGGCATTTTTTTTACTTAAAAAATTTACATCCATCCACTTAAATTACCTGATTTAAAATTATTACAAAGTCAGTCGATCCGTTATTTCTAAAAGCTCCTACTATTTTGAGTTAAATAAAAAACGTTTTCGTCATCCACCAAAATTGCATAATCTAACGCACGAAAACGTTTGATTTTTCATTTCAAAAAAGTAGCGGGACAGCCATATTTTGAATTAAAATGTACTTCAATTAGTCTGTTTTTAAATGTATGATGGGTTTTTGATAAACAGCCATTTTGCGATTCTGATAAAATAGCCTTGTAATTTTATCAAAACCAAAATATTTATCAACCAAAACTTTTTAAACATGAAAAACAAACTACTACTGGTAAGGGCCTGTATGTCTTTACTATTGCCGGGCGGAGTTGCCCTACAGGCACAAACGGTAACCCCATGGCTTACTAAAGGAGACCAGAGCGCCCTCCTGGCACAACAGGGCACTGTAAACTTTGTTGCCAACAGCGGTACTAACGCAAACACCATTACCGTAATACCAGGCACGACCTACCAAACTATTGACGGTTATGGCTGGTGCCTTACCGATGGCAGCGCACAGGTAATTGCCGGCCTGAACGCCACGCAGCAAAACAACCTGTTGCAGGATTTGTTTAACCCCAGCACCGGTGTAAGCAGCAATGTGGTGCGTATAAGTATAGGTGCATCTGATTTAAGCCAGTATACCTATAGCTATGACGATACATATGGAGACACGGCGCTAAACAACTTTAGCCTTAACGGGTTTACTAATGATTATACTGTACCCATCCTTAAAAAGATACTGGCTATTAACCCTAACATCAAGATACTGGCTACACCATGGAGCGCACCATACTGGATGAAAAGCAACAACGGCTGGATAGGTGGCAGCCTCCTGGCGGCAAATTATGGCCCGTATGCTAATTATTTTGTAAAGTACATGCAGGCTATGCAGGCGCATGGTATAAAGATTTGGGCTATAACGCCACAAAATGAGCCTGAGAACCCTTACAACGAGCCCAGCATGACCATGAATGCAAGCGAGCAGCAAAACTTTATCAACAATAACCTGGGTCCGGCGCTGATGTCGGCAGGGTTTGGGTCGGTAAAAATTATTGCGTTTGACCATAACTGCGATAATACCTCTTACCCTACTACGGTGCTTAACAACAGCCCTTATGTAGACGGCGCGGCTTTTCACATGTATGCAGGCGATATTTCGGCTATGACTACCGTAAAAAACAATACCGGTAAAAACGTGTATTTTACCGAGCAGTATGTGGGTGGCCCGGGCAGTTTTAGCGGCGATTTTGGCTGGCACATGCAAAACATAATAATAGGCGCTTCTAATAACTGGGCCAAGGTAGTTATGGAGTGGAACCTTGCCACCAATACCTCTTACGGACCCCGCACAGCGGGTGGTTGTACTAACTGTATGGGCGCCATTACGGTAAACAACAGCAGCAGTTATACTAAAAATTCGCCGTACTACATGATTGGGCAAATATCTAAATTTGTAAAGAACGGCGCCGTGCGTATAGGCACCAGTGTAAGCGGTACAGCTGTAAAGGCGGTTTCATTCAAAAATAACGATGGCTCTATTGTGGTAGTGGCCTATAACTCATCGGGGTCGGCTACAAGCACTAAAATTGTGGTGGGTGCAAACGCGTTTACCTACTCTATCCCGGCGTCGTCAGCCATAAGCTTTAAATGGGCCAGCGGCAGCAACCAGGGCTATGCGGGTTATTATAACATTATATCTAAATCAAGCGGCAAAGGGCTGGATGTTCCGGGGGCTTCTACAACGAGCGGCACGGGCATACAGCAGTGGGATATTACCTCGGGCGGTGGCAACAACCAGCGCTGGAGGTTTGAGAGCGCAGGTAACGGCCAGTACTACATCCGTGTTAAGCACACCAATATGTACCTGGCCCTGGCCAGCAGCAGCACGGCAGATGGCGTTTTAGTGCAGCAAAAAACCTTTGCTAACAACAATACCTACAAATGGACGGTAACCAGCGTGGGCAGTGGCTATTATAAAATTGAAAATGTGTACAGCAACAAAGCGCTGAATGTAAAAGACAACTCGCTGGTAAACGGCGGCGTAATGCAGGTGTGGACATATGGTGGCGGCAATAATGAGCAATGGGCTCTTAACCAGGTTGAAACCAATGCCCGCATGATGGCGCCCGGTATGGAAGAGGCTACGGGCAATGAAATAATTAGCATGTCGCTATTTCCAAACCCGGCGGCAGAGAGGGTTACCCTTGTTACGGAAGAAGCCGGTACCTACACGCTTATAGGCCTGGCCGGCAACATTATTGCAACCGGTGAAGTTACAAAAGGCGAAAATGTTATTGACACCAAAAGCCTGGCAAGCGGCTATTACCTCATTAAATTTAACAACGGCATGGGCGGCAGCCAGACGCTGAAGCTGATTAAGGAGTAGATGGCAGATAGCAGGTAGCTTTCAGCAATTGAAATTTTGGAATTGCTATTTGAATTTTAAAATTTGGGTTGACTAATTTGCATGCCTCATCGGGAATTTTTTTCCCGGTGGGGTTTTGTTTTGGCCTCACCCCCAGCCCCTCTCCAAAGGAGAGGGGTGCAGCTCCACTCGAATATCATTGCTATTTGTGCCCTCCAGCGTTGCTGTGGTCTGTGGAAGATTTGGCACTTACAGAGTCAGGAAATGTGCATAAGAAATAAAAAAAGGCCGCCCAATCGGGCAGCCTTCTTATATTTTATGCGGTACAGTTTAAACTATTTAACGTCCATTAGCTCCACGTCAAAAATAAGGGTAGCATCGGGTGGTATAACGCCGCCCGCACCACGCGAGCCGTAGCCCAGGTGAGAAGGTATTACAAAACGGGCTTTATCGCCTACCTGCAGCAGGGCAATGCCTTCGTCCCATCCTTCAATAACATGTCCCTGCCCTAACGGGAAATCGATAGGCTGCTTGCGCTTGTAAGACGAGTCAAACTCGGTACCATCGGTTAACGCACCTTTGTAGTGCACCGATACCTTTTTACCCTTTTCAGCTTGCTTGCCGTCGCCTTTCTGGATTATTTTGTAACGCAGTCCACTTTCGGTCTTATCAAAACCGGCAGCAATTTTATCTAACGCGTCTTCGGCCTGTTTTTTTTGGTCGGCAATGCGTTTTTCGCGCGATCCTTCAAATGTGCGGAACGCTTCAATGGCATTCCAGTTTTTAGCTTCTTCGCCTTCGCGGATAATTTCAAGCGTCTCTATTTTATCACCTTGTGCTATGGCATCAACCACATCCTGGCCTTCTACCACGTTGCCAAACACGGTGTGCTTGTTGTCTAACCATGGCGTAGCCACGTGCGTAATAAAAAACTGAGAGCCGTTAGAGCCGGGGCCGCTGTTAGCCATGCTCAGTACGCCGGGGCCGCTGTGCTTAAGGTCAGGGTGAAACTCATCGTCAAACTGGTAACCCGGGCCACCGGTGCCTTTGCCCTGAGGGCAGCCACCCTGTATCATAAAATCAGGGATAACACGGTGAAAAGCCAGGCCATTGTAAAACGGTTTGCCCTGTGGTTTTTCATGGTTTTCAAGGTTACCCTCGGCCAGGCCAACAAAGTTGCCCACTGTACCTGGAGTTTTATCATGTGTAAGCTTCACAAGGATGGTGCCTTTAGAAGTATTGAATTTTGCGTAAATGCCGTTTTCCATTTGTTGTTTTGTTTTGTGACGGTGCAAATTTACGAAAATATTTGTGCGGAGGTGTCATAACAAAACGGTAAATTTGGTTTACCAACAAAACAACCTATGCATAAAGAAGACAATTACTTAGCCATAAACAAACAGGCCTGGGATGCTAAGACAGCGCATCATGCGGCCTCTGACTTTTATGATATGCCTGGGTTTTTAGCGGGAAAGAATACCCTGAATGAAATCGAGCTGGACCTGCTGGGCGATGTGCGCGGCAAAACCGTACTGCACCTGCAATGCCATTTTGGTCAGGATACCCTGTCGTTCTCCCGCATGGGGGCGCAGGCTACTGGTGTTGATTTTTCTGCTACAGCCATAGAAAAAGGCTGCGTACTTGCCGCGCAGCTGGGGCTTGACACCCGGTTTATTTGCTGCGATGTATACAGCCTGCCCAATGTTTTAAATGAGCAGTTTGATATTGTGTTTACCAGTTATGGCACCATAGGCTGGCTGCCCGATGTTGATAACTGGGCGGCAGTGGTAAGCAGATTTTTAAAGCCGGGCGGCAGGTTTGTAATTGCCGATTTCCATCCGGTGGTATGGATGTTTGACAATGATTTCAGCAAAATAGCCTACCGGTATTTTAAGGACGAAGCAATTATTGAGGAAGAAACGGGCACCTATGCCGAGAAGGATGCCGACATAACAAACGAAACCATTAGCTGGAACCACAGCCTGGGCGAAATGCTGGGAGCGCTGCTAAAAAGCGGTATAACCATTGCCGGTTTCAATGAGTACGACTATTCGCCTTACAACTGCTTTAGCCACCTGGAGGAGTTTGAACCGGGTAAATTTCGCGTAAAGCACCTGGGTAATACTATACCTATGGTATATGCTGTATTGGGCACAAAACCGTAACACTATTACTGTAGTGCAATGGCTGTTGGCGTATAGCCAAACTGCTTTTTAAAGGCGTAGGAAAAGTGCGATAGATTTTCAAAACCGGCTTCGATATACACTTCTACAGGGCGGCGCTTTTTATCTTTTATCTGGTGGTGGGCCAGCTGTAGCCGCTTTTGCGTGAGCCATTTTTGAGGCGTGGTATGGAACGACTTTTTAAAATCGCGCCTAAAGGTAGTAGGGCTGCGGCCCGTTAGGTAGCTAAATTTATCGATGGGCATGTTAAACATATAGTTGCGCTCCATAAAATCGGCCAGCGGAATTTTGCCGGGCTCTTCAAAATTAGCCAATATGCTGTCTACAGATGGGTCTATGGTGCGCAGTATGGTTATAGCTTCGGTTATCTTGATAGCGGCAATTTCAGGAGGCAGCTGCTCCCCTATTTCAAAATACGGGATGAGCGATGCCATGCAGCTGGTTAGCAGCGGGTGGTTATTAAATCTGTATACTTTGCCCGCACTGCCTTGCCCGCCGCTTACAACCCTGTCTTTATAATAAGACCTGAGCATTTGTACAGTAAGGTGCATTACCGCCGCACGGTTAGGCTTTCCGTTTTTAGGCATATTAAATACAGCCGCCACACTGTTGCGCGGAAACAGGAAAATATCGCCGGGCGCAAAAGTATGGGTAACTGCGGGTGTTATAAACCGGGTTTCACCCTCCATAAACCACACAAGGATATGGTCGTCAAAAACAACATTTTCGGCACTAAAGCCATCAGCGTATACTGATAGCTTTATTTCGGGGCTAATATATAATGATGTGTAGGCCATATGTACAAAACTACAAACTATTTGGCAGTAAAGTCAATACCCGTAAGCTTTTCGGTAAGCAGCCATAACCTTTGGGCATCAGCGGCATCTATGGCATAGGGCTTAACGCCGGTTAAGGTTGCCGGGTTGTTGTATACATGCTCAATACCGCCGTTGTCTACAGCCGCTACATCGCAGTCTTCGCAATACACACCGCTCACATTATCAAGCAGTGGGCTTGTGGCGCACCAAACGGTTGTGGCAGCACCCTGCGGAATGGTTTTAAGCCCGGCGGCCGTTTGGGGTGTAACATTACCATCAGCATCCAGCATACCCATATCCTGAAGCAACTGATGTCCGTCGCGGTTTAGGTCGGTATCGGCTACTGACCCGGGGTGCAGCGCATAAGCCTTTATTCCAAAGGCAGCGCCTCTTTTTGCCAGCTCAACACTAAAAAGTATGTTGGCTGTTTTAGATTGCCCATACCCCAGGAGGGTTTCATATTCGCGGTGTTCAAAATTAGGGTCGGCAAAGTCAAAGCCCGTTATCTGGTGCCCAAACGATGACACGTTAATAACGCGTGCGCCACCCGCCGCCTTTAGCGCGGGCCAAAGATTTGACGTAAGCTGAAAGTGCCCCAGATGGTTGGTTGACAGCTGCGACTCATAGCTGCGGGTATCGCGCCGTAGCGGCACCCACATAATACCGGCGTTATTAATAAGAAGGTGCAGTGGGCTGCCAGTTGCCAAGAATTTTTGCGCAAAGACATCAATACTTGCGGGATCCATAAGGTCCATTTGCCATACTTCGGCATCAATACCTTTAAGATTTTGCCTTGCTTTATCCAAGCTGCGGGCAGGCACTATAACCCTGGCACCGGCGGCAATAAAAGTTTTTACAGTTTCCAGGCCAATGCCCGCATAGCCACCGGTTACAATGGCTGTTTTTCCGGCAAGGTTGATACCTTTTATAACATCTGATGTGGTAGTTGCGGCGTTAAAGCCTGAATGCAGCGGCTGCTGGAGCGCGTTGTTGTTAACTTTCGTTTTCATAATGAATGATTAATTTTACTACTACAAAGTTATTCGGCCATGGTACTGAACGTTTTGTTTAAAACGCTTACTTTACTTTGTTCAAAACGCCAAAATTCTGAGTGCAATTAAACCAGATAATTACTACATTTGCTTAGATGAATAACCCAACTGCCATGCACAGCCTTTTTGACCCTAAACAAAACCAGGATATACTAACCCGAATTGACAGGCTGCAGCCCATTAGCCTTAGCGAATGGGGCGTAATGAGTGTAAGCCAGATGATGGAACACTGCCAGATGCCGCTTAAGGTAGTATATGGAACAAAAGAAATTAAGGTGAACTGGCTGGTGAAACTATTATACGGCCGCAGCGCAAAAAAAATGTTTACCGGCGAAAAGATGTTTAAAAACAATTTGCCCACATCTAAAGAATTCCTGATTACCTATGAACCTAATTTTGAAACCGCAAAAGACGGCCTTAAAAATCTGGTGACTAAATTTAGCCGTGAGGGTAAAGATGGGATTGTGGTTACCAGCCACCCCTTGTTTGGCCAAATGACCTATGAGGAAATTGATTCCGCCCAGTGGAAACACCTTGACCACCACCTGAGGCAGTTTGGGGTGTAGCCGGTTTATTGTTTAGGGTTGGGCTTCGGGATGTATTAATGATTATTAGGTGAAATGAAATTTGCTGAGCTTTGCAAAAAGATAAGTATGGATTACGGTGAATTTTTTATAAGTATTTTGCTCTTTTTTATAAGTGTCGGATTTTATTTTATTTTGAAGGACGAACGAGATAAATTAAAAAAAAATCCCAATGATCCTTTTAAAAAGGTAAATATACTAAAAACAAAAGTATGCATCATAATGTATTTTATAGGGGCCTTATGCTATTTAATAAAATCGTTCTGAACATCCGCTAAACTTTTAGTAAATATGTATTAAACTTTGCCTCTTTGCAACTTTACTACTCTTTCCCCTCCTTTATAGAAAAAATCGCAATAATTTAATAAAATAGTTACGCACGGAAATTCGAAATTTACGTTTTGGAGATTTTGGTGCGTTATTGCAAAACTAAGAAACGGTTTTACTGGCCAATCTGATGCGAAATGAAGTCCGAAAGTGAAATATTAAAACATAAGACATTGAATATCAATATATTGAGGATAATGAAATTTTCGGTAAAAAATGGTATTTTTGTGGCTTAAATTTAAAAAATGCGCATCGACATCATTACCGTTTTACCGGAGCTGCTTCGCAGCCCTTTTGAGGCTTCCATCCTTAAGCGTGCCCAGGATAAAGGGATTGTCGAGGTGCACCTGCATAACCTGCGCGATTACAGTACCAACAAGCACAAAAACGTTGATGATTACCAGTTTGGCGGCGGGGCAGGTATGGTAATGAGCATTGAGCCCATAGATGCCTGTATATCAAAACTTAAGGCAGAGCGCGAGTATGATGAAATAATATATATGAGCCCCGATGGCGAAACCCTAAACCAGGGCATGGCCAACCGTATGAGCCTGCTAACCAATATTATAATACTTTGCGGACACTACAAAGGCGTTGACCAGCGGGTGCGCGACCATTTTATTACTAAGGAGATTTCTATAGGAGATTATGTGCTTTCGGGTGGCGAACTGGCTGCTGCCGTGGTGGCCGATTCTATTATCAGGCTGATTCCTGGGGTATTAAGTAATGAGACATCGGCATTAACGGATAGTTTTCAGGACAACCTGCTGGCCCCGCCGGTATACACCCGCCCTGCCGAATATAAAGGCTGGACGGTGCCTGATGTATTGCTCAGCGGCAATTTTGCTAATATAGATAAGTGGCGTGAAGACAAAGCATTAGAGCATACCCAAAACCGCAGGCCGGATTTGCTGGAGTAAGTTAGCAAAATGGCATGGAGATTTATGCTATCTAAAACTATATCAGCACATTAGGTACATATAAAAAGTTTAAAAAAAATTAAAACTTAGAACGTACAAACTTGGAGATTTCCAAATATTTGTTATCTTTGCACCCTTATTAGGACCAACCTCTGGCGAAAATCGTGTATATGTTGCTCTTATTTAACTATTTAAATAAAAAATCATGTCTGATTTATTAAAATTCGTTCAGGACGAATTCGTTACAAAAAAAGATTTCCCTGAATTTGGCGCAGGTGATACCATCACTGTGTATTACGAAATTAAAGAGGGTGAAAAAACTCGTACTCAGTTCTTTAAAGGTGTTGTTATCCAGAAAAGGGGCGCAGGCATCACTCAAACATTTACTATCCGTAAAATGTCTGGTGCAGTTGGCGTAGAGCGTATTTTTCCTCTTAACATGCCTGCACTTCAAAAAATCGAACTTAACCAGAGAGGTAAAGTTAGAAGGGCACGTATATACTACTTCCGCGACCTTACCGGTAAAAAAGCGAAAATTAAAGAAAAAAGAAGACGCTAATCTTCAGACATTCAAACTTATACAAAGAATCCCTGCACTATGTGCGGGGATTTTTTTTGCCCCCCTGTGTTAAAATAACATAGAGATAACGTAACGGGGTGTAAGTTTTGTAATTTTACTTAAGACAATAATTATAATGAACAGGAGAAAATTCTTCCGCAACGGGTCAATATTTACCCTTGGCACAGCGCTGATTAACCCGTTTGAAGGTGCCGCATCTGTACTTGAGAATGGCGTTTTAAACAAAAACAAAAAAGCTAAAAACATCATTTTTATGGTAAGTGACGGTATGAGCACCGGCACGTTAAATATGGCAGACCTGTACCTTAACCGTAAATATGGCAAAGGCACTAACTGGTTACAGCTCTATAAAGACCAGAAGGTTAGCCGTGCCCTTATGGACACTTCATCAGCCAGTTCAATAGTAACCGACTCATCCGCAGGCTCATCTTCGTGGGGCGGTGGGCATAAGGTAAAGAATGGCGTGTTGAACGTGGGTCCTAACGGAGAGAAATATTTTCCCATCTGGCAAAAATTCAAAAAGGCAGGCAAGATGGCCGGGTGTGTTACAACTGTACCTATTACCCACGCTACTCCCGCAGGCTTTTGCGTTAATAACAATAGCCGTAACGCACAGGAAGACATTGCTATAGACTACTTAAACCTTGGCTTTGATATTATGATGGGGGGTGGAAACAAATATTTTAGCCCCGATACGCGAGAGGATAAAAAGGACATGTATGCCCAATATAAAGGTAAAGGTTGGCATGTAGCCCGTACCCGTAGCGAAATGATGGCCGCCACCACAGATAAGCCCATATTAGGCATTTTTGCGGAAGATGCTCTTCCTTATAGCATTGACAGGAGCAATGACGCTGCGTTATCAGAAAATACCCCGACACTGGCCGAGATGGCGCGAAAGGCAATAGACCGCATGAAAGACCACAAAAATGGTTTTGTGCTGCAAATTGAAGGCGGCAAGGTTGACTGGGGCGCGCACGCTAATGATATAGCATCACTCTTATATGACCAGGCTGCTTTTGATGAAGCCATTAGGGTAGCCATTGATTTTGCTGAGAAAGATAAAGAAACACTTGTAATTATAACCACCGATCACGGTAATGCTAACCCCGGAATAATTTACGGCAAAGATGCTAATACTAATTTTGATAGTATACAACATTATACCCATACAAATGAGTGGCTGCTTAACACTATAAAGCCGGGCAATACAGCAGCCCAGGTAAGAGAACTGGTAGAAAACGCTAACGGCACAACGCTAACAGATGAAGACGCTAAAATAATACTGAGTTATTATGATGGCATAAATAAAGAAGACGGAGGCCTTTATAACTACAAAAAAGTACCCTTTAAAGCTTTTGCACAAATGCAGCAAAAAACAAACTCAGTGGGCTGGATAAGCATGGACCATAGCGCAGACTATGTAGAACTTGCAATGTATGGCCCGGGAAGCGAGCTATTAAAACCTTTTATGGTAAATACTGATTTGCATTATCTTATGCTTCAGGCTACTGAAACAGAAAATAAATTTTAATAAAAGTCCCCCATATGGGGGACTTTTATATTTTATCCTCTACAATTAGCTGTACCTGATCTTTTAATCTTTCTATAAGCATATTCATCATACGCTTATTAAGACTGGACGAGTTTTTAATATACTCCTTCCACTCCTCTATCGTGAAGAGCCCTATAACCATTCCCTTAAACGTATTTCTTAGCTTAATATCCTTATGGATAACATTCTCAATGTAAGCCATTTGTTTTTCTACCGAAAGGGCATAAAAATAGCCTTTTTGCTTAGTACAGTAATTTATAAATGAAGCTATTAATAAATCATTCTGTAACTTAAGTATAGGCCGGAGCGTTTTATTTTGAAATAGTTCTTCGTTTGATGATTGCGGATGAATTTCGCCAATGGCTCCACCCCTTAGGGCACTGATTGCGGCATCTCTGTCTTCCATTCTTTTCTTTTAAAGGTATAAAAAAAACCCCTGTAAAACAGGGGTTTTAATATTTAATTGTAAGGCTTATTATTTAAGTTTAAAGGTTACCCTTCTAACTGTTTGCCTAACTTGTTTAGAGTTACCAGTATTGGCATCTTCACCGTTACCTATTATGTTAAGCCTTGAGGCTTCTATACCAGCGTCAACAAGTATTTTCTTAACGTTAGCGGCCCTGCGGGCAGATAGGTCTTTGTTGTATGCGTTATCGCCTACTTCATCAGCATATCCTACTACATCTGCTGCAGTACCAGGGTTAGCTTTTAGGTATTTGATAAGGAAGTTAATACCAGAAACCGACTGCGCATTAGGAGTATCTTTATTAAAGTCGAAGTAAACATTTACATATCCACCATTAATAAGGTCTGCAAGATCAGCATTAGTACCGTTAGTTACTTCCCTGATTATTTCCTGTTTCGCTTTTTCATTTTCTGACTGAACATAATTTTCAAGTTCGTCTGGAATTTGGTTACCATTTTTATCTATGCTGCGTCCTTTGCTGTCTACCGCTACACCAGTAATAGTGTTTGGCTCTGCATCAAGATAATCCGGCACACCATCTTTATCTGTATCATTCATCATAGTTTCAAGCTCGTCTATACGGGCTTCTGCTTCTTCAACAGCATCCGGTTTTTCATCCACATACCAGTCAGCATGTTTTTCATGCTTACCAAGATAAAATGTAAGACCAAGTGTAGCATGATATAATGTACTATCAAAACCATCACGGTATTGACCTTGCGAATCTTTATCTACAAAACCGCCATTCCAGGTTCTTTGCTGAGAGAAATTGTTTATTGCGGTAAAATCGCCTGTAAGAACAATTCTGTTAGAAATCCTGAACTGACCTGTAAGGCCTACAAGCAGGTTACCCATCTGGTCTTGCTTATCACCCTTCATTGTGTTATCATCGCTTAACCATGAAAGGCCAATACCTAAATGTCCTAAAATATTGAAGCGGTTTGTAAACGACTCAAAGTTCATCATGCGACCAAGGTTTGCAACACCCTGAACCGATACACCAATTACCTTTGATTCAAAATCAGGTCCAATATCATCATTTTTAAGCTTGTCATAATAACCTTCAGCTTTTATACCAAACTTGGTATTGAACATATACCTAAAGCCAAGGTTTGCGTCAAAAAAGTTAAGAGTTGCCATGTGGTAGCCAACATCAAACGGATTAGCCGCTTTGTTAACACCGCCACCAACTTCAATTGAAAACTTGTTAAAATCATTTGCTCCTGTACCGGAGCTTTCGGTTTCCTGGGCCTGCATTCCTGCAGAAGCCAGAAGTAACATTACTAGGGGGAGTACAACTTTCTTCATAAATAATTGTTTTGTTTATCAGTACTTTGTAATTTTCGGTAAAAGTAAAAAAATAATCTTAAGAAAATATGTGTTATTTTTATTATTATTTTAAACAAAAGTAAAAAATGTTTTCTATTAAAAACCCACACAATCAATCTTTTTTATCTGAACATCAATATATTAGCGATTCTCAGACGAAAGAAAAACTTAATTCTGCAAATTCTGCTTTTACTTCCTGGAGTACGATAACGTTAGCGGAGAGACTAAACTTTATAAAAAATTTAGCATTTGCTTTAACAAAAAATCAACACTTACTCGCAAACAGGTGTACCCTCGAGATGGGAAAGCCTATAAAGCAGTCCGAAGCAGAGGTGCACAAATGTAAGCTTTTGTGCGAATATTACTTACAAAACGCAGAGGATTTTTTAAAATCAAGGAAAATTGACACTTCTGCCTCTGAAAGTTTTGTAGTTTTTGAACCTTTAGGAGTTATTTTAGGAGTAATGCCTTGGAATTTTCCGTACTGGCAGGTTTTTAGGTTTGCCCTACCCGCCATTATTGCCGGCAATACCGTTGTGGTTAAACACGCGAGTAATGTGGCTGGATGTGCAATATTGCTGGAAACGCTTTTTAAAGACGCAGGCTTCCCTGCAGGGGTTTATCAAAACCTGCTTATTGCGGGCAAACAGGTAAAGGCCGTAATTGACAATCCTATTATTAAAGGAGTATCATTAACCGGCAGCGAAAAGGCAGGTACCGAAGTAGCTTCGGCGGCGGCGGCGCAGGTTAAAAAAGCTGTGCTGGAACTGGGCGGAAGCAATGCGCTGATTGTTTGCGCTGATGCAAGCCTTGATGAAGCCATGCCTACTATTATTAATGCACGTATGCAGAATGCAGGGCAAAGCTGCATTGCCGCTAAAAGATTTATAGTACATAAGGATATTTATGAAGTTTTTTTAAAACGGTTAATAACGGGTATAAAAGAAATAAAAACCGGCGACCCTATGCTGGAGGATACTGATATGGGGCCCCTTGCCCGAACCGACCTGGCGGAAGATGTAGAAAAACAGGTAAATGACTCTGTGGCTTTGGGGGCTAAAATTGTTACGGGGGGTACACGCAATGCGGCATATTATGAACCTACCGTACTGGTAGATGTAACGCCTGATATGCCTGTTTTTAAACAAGAGGTTTTTGGCCCGGCAGTTCCTGTATTGTCCTTTGACAAGTTTGAAGAAGCTGTAGAATTAAGCAACATGACCGATTTTGGTCTTGGCGTATCAATCTTTACGCAGGACATAGAAAGCATTAAAGGTAAATTACACCTGTTTACTGAAGGAGCGGTATTTATAAACGAAATGGTAAAGAGTGACCCCGCGCTGCCGTTTGGCGGCGTTAAGCGCTCCGGGTTTGGGCGGGAACTGGCCCAGGAGGGCATTAAAGAATTTGTAAATGTAAAAACAGTATACATTAAATAAAGAAAAACCCCAAATCCTGAACATTTGGGGTTTCTTTTACCCCTTGCGGGATATTGAGCAAGAATTATAAATCACCTTTATATTACACGGCTGCCAGTAAAGGTTCAGCAGTTTCTTTAAGGGCAACAACACTTATAAGTATAAACGATGTGTTACCCGCGCTTTGCAACTGTACCTTTTTTAGGCTGGCAAGCGAAATGTTTCCGGTAATGTAACCGGAGTCATGGTTGGTATATGCTTCTTCTACCGTATCAAAATATAATTTAAGCGCTTCAGCATTATCTTTAGGGTGACGCAGCAATACCTTTAGTGTAACCTCATCTGTAAGGAAAAGGTTTTCTTCCCTGTAAATCTTTTTATACTCATATTTATAGTCATAGCTCAGCGCCGAAATATCACTTAGTACCGCTGATGCCGTAGGGTAAGAACCCGCGCCCCGGCCCACAAAAAAATGCGTATCGGCAAAGCTTGTCTTAGTTATTACACCATTAAATACATCGTCTACATTATATAAGCGATCATCGGGCGTTACAAACTTGGGCAGTACAAAAGCAGCAATACTGCCATCGGTACCTTTATAAGCCTGCGCCACCAGTTTTATCTTAAGTCCCTTCTCTTTAGCATATTTAAATTCGAGCTCGCCGATGTTGTCTATACCTATATTATATAGGTCTTCGGGCTTTGCGATATAACCAAAGGCATGCGCCAATAGTATTTGCAGCTTGTATTTTGCATCAAAGCCTCCGGTATCCAGTATTGGGTTGCTTTCGGCAAAGCCTTTCTCCTGGGCCTCCTTAAGGGCAGCCTCATAGCTAAGGTTTTCGCTAAAGGTTTTAGTCAGTATATAATTGGTAGAACCATTTACTATACCCTCTATAGACTCCAGCAAATCGTTATCATAATACTCTTCCAGGTTACGGATTATGGGCATACTGGCACATGCAGCGGCTTCATACAACAACGGTACATTATACTCCCTTTGCAATTGCAGCAATTCTTCAAAATGCTCAGCCACCATCTTTTTATTGGCCGATACCACTGCCTTACCTTTTTTTAGTGCCGCAGATACAATTTCAAACGCCGCATCGGCATCATCAATAAGCTCTACAATTACATTTATTTCGGGGTCGTTGAGTATGGCATCTTTATCAAACGTAAAGTTTTCAGCACCTATGGCCCTCTTCTTATCTTTGTCCTTAACACATATATTTTTTATATTAGCCCTTAACGCAGGCGTTTTCTGGAGTACTTCATACAGGCCCAGCCCTACGCACCCAAAGCCGAAAAGGCCAATATTTAATTGTTTTCTTGACATTACTTTTTTACTTAGGCGTTTACAGATACAGTTTCTTTTTCGGCATTGACATTAACCGCAAGCGCAAAAGCCTGCTTAAGGTCGTCAATAAGGTCATCGGCATCTTCAAGGCCCACAGACAGTCGGATAAGGCTATCAGTAACACCTGCACTATAACGCTTTTCGGCCGGGATGGACTTGTGTGTCATTTCGCACGGCAGGCAACACAAGCTCTTAATACCGCCAAGGCTTTCAGCAAGCTTAAAGAGCTTTGTGCTGCTCACTATTTGCGAAGCAAGGTCTTTATCGTCAATAACAAGGTCAAACGTTACTACACCGCCAAAGTATTTTTGCTGCTTTTTAGCAATTTCATGGTTGTGATGCGTAGGCAGGCCGGGGTAATATACATTTTTAACCAGCTTTTCTTCAAGCAGGTATTCGGCAACCTTCTGGGCATTTTCGGCATGCGCCTTAATACGCAGGCTAAGGGTTTCTATACCGCGGATAACCAGCCAGCTGTCAAACGGCCCAAGTATAGCACCTGAAGCGTTTTGTATGAATTTGATTTTAGCTCCCAGTTCTTCTGTTGCGGTAACAACAAGGCCCGCAATTAGGTCGCTATGGCCCGATATGTATTTTGTAGCGCTGTGCACCACAATATCGGCACCCAGTTCAAGCGGCTTTTGTGCTATTGGCGATGCAAATGTATTGTCTACACAAAGCAGTATATCATTAGCTTTTGCAATTTGAGCAATAGCGGTAATATCGCTTATTTTAAGAGTTGGGTTGGTTGGGCTTTCAATCCAGATAAGTTTTGTGGCAGGTGTAACCGCATCGGCTACATTTTGCGCATTAGTAGTATCTACATACTTAATGCTGATGCCAAACTTTTGATACACGTGGGTAAACAGGCGGAAAGCACCACCATAAATATCATCTACGGCTATAACCTCATCGCCGGCGCTAAGCAGTTTTACTACGGCATCTATAGCAGCAAGGCCGCTGGCAAAGGCATAACCGTTAGTGCCGTTTTCCAGCTGGGCAATAGTATCTTCAAGCACTTTGCGTGTTGGGTTGTTGCTGCGGGCATAGTCAAAGCCTTTGTGCACGCCGGGCGCTTCCTGTACAAAAGTTGATGTTTGGTAAATGGGCACCGAAATACTTCCTGTTAGAGGGTCAATAGGCAGGTTGTTCAGGATTGCTGTTTGCTCTTTCATTTTTTTGAGATTTAAGATTTATAATTTTTAATAGCCTTGTTAAAAACTATCCTAAATCCAGTGCCGGAAAGTGCATAAAATAAAAATGCCTCCCCGACAAGTCAGAAAGGCAAATAATATTTTGAAGTATTATAAACGGTTTCTTAACTTATCTGTCCACACTAAAAAGTGTGGTTGAATGTGGCACCTTATTCTGCAAGCAGAACAGGTTGCCAAGACGTCATAGGGTCAAATCCCTCGGTCTTTCTGGATAAGAATAAATTTCTAAAAGAACTTGCTGCAAATGTAAGGTACAAGTTTTTAAATTTCCAAACATTTTTTAATAAAAAAATTCGCCCCAAAAAAATATTTATGCTAGATAAGGATTTAAAACGCTTTAAATCAAAATATTAATTCAAAATAAATTATGAATAAATTTGCGAAAGTGTTATGAAAATAATGGCTACAAGCGCCAAAAATATACCTGCATAATTACGGGCTGACAGTTTTTCTTTAAAAACAACAATGCCCACCAGGCTCCCCAAAATTATAACGCCGATATTCATAGCGGCAAAAACGGTAGATGGATTATCGAAAAATGCCTTATGGGCTTTGAGGTAAAATAAGATATTCCCAAAGTTAAAAATGCCCACGAGCGTTCCGAAAATAATATTTTTAAAACTTAATATAACCCTTTTAAAAACTATTTCATATAACATCGCCAGCACCATTATGCTAAGCGAAACACCAAAAACCACAAACAATGATGTAGTATATGGCAGGGTTGTGTAGAGCGCTATTTGCTTAAAAAGTATGTCAATAACCCCGTAGCCAACCAAAACGAGCAGCGGATATATCCATCCCCGGGAAGCCTTATCTGCCGGTTTTGAAAGGATGAGCAGCAATGCCGGAATGGCAATAATAATACCCCTTATTTTATTATTATTAAACGTTTCGCCAAAAATTAGCCATGCCGCAAGCAGCGATATAAGCAGCGAAAGGCGCTGGGCAGCATCAGTCTTTACCAGGCCTGTGTACTTTACAGATAGCGCCATAATAATAAATATGCCGGGAAGCAGTACCGCGAGCGGCAGGTAAATGCCCCAGGGTGCATTAGTAACAACAGTAGAAACATCAGGGGAAAAAGTGAGATAGCAAAGCCCCAGCGCCACAGCATAATTAAAGCCTACTACCTGGGTAATATTTGGGTTATAGCGGCGCGCTATCTTAAAGATGGCACCTACGGTAACGCTGCAAAAAATACTTAACACTAAATAAAGCATTGAAAAAAATTTATTAAACGCCTTAACTACACGGCTTTACTTTTTTGAAGCATCATTGTATACTTCCTGCAACATATCTTTAACCGATGAATATTTAAAATATTCAGGTTTTGCCATAATCGAGTTAAAGTAAATATCTCTGGCCTGTGCCGCGCCGCCCTTATCGGCAATGGCCATAAAGTGGCTCATCAGCGCTTCATAATAATCGCCCACGTGAATGGTATTATAAGTACTAACGCCGTCCTGGTTAGAATATTCAAAATCAGGGTAGCTAAAGGCTGTATATGTGTAGTAAGCCTTACCGTTAAACTGCGGTAGTTTTGCCGCAAATTCGAGCAGCTTTTCAGGGTTTTGCATTTGGTTAAGTACCCGGAAGCGCGTAACCAGCGCATGCGCCATATTCAGGAAGAAGATGCCCTTTTCAGTATCATTTTTAAGCCCCAGCTTATCTATATCAATATTTACAGTGCTCATATCTATTTCGTTAGATAAAAAAGCCACGCCGCCTTCAAGCATCCTGTAATAAGTATGCACTAAAATGCGTTCATCTACTTTTCGGGCTAATGCCTGTTTGGCAATCTGCTCATCAGTTTTTTTGTTTAAAGAATCATTCCTGCTGTCCTGCACTTCTGAAATAGCATACCAAAGCTGCAATTCATCGGCCTGGGGCCTGCCCAGATAGTTTTGAGAAAGGAGCTCTTTGTTACCGCCATCAAGCAGTGTAAAGGTGTCTACTATGTGTTTAAGTTTAGGGGTCGACAGCTTTTTTACAGCGGCATCAAACCCGTCTGTATTGGCATTTACATCGTTAGCAAATACCTGCGCTATTGCTACCAGGTTTTTAAAGTCTTTGTCGTTAAGTTTTACCTGGGCGAAAAGATTAAGAGAAGTCAGTAAAAGCAGTAATGAGGTAACCGTTTTCATATTAAGGATTTGGCAACAAAAATATATTTTAATTTGGTTATTGCAAGCTTTCAGGGCATATTGTTTACATTTGATGTATCATTGTCCTGATTAAAATGTGCCCCAAAACGCTATGAAAAAAATTTTTATACTTTTTATACTTTTTAGCGGCTTTGCCCGCGCCCAGCAGGAAGATGCCTGGGTATATTTTACCGATAAGCCAGAGACAGATTATTACATGGCAAATCCACTGGAAATGCTGAGCCAGAAAGCGCTTGACCGCCGCGCAACGCAGGGTATAGCCCTCGATGAGAAAGATGTGCCCGTACACCAGCCTTATCTTACAGGTATTGATGCGGCCGCAGGCATTACAGTAATGGCACAAAGCAAATGGCTTAACGCGGCGCATGTTCGTGGCACTGCCAGCCAGGTAAATGCATTGCAAAATCTGAGTTATGTAGACCATATAGACTTTGCAAACCATGCCCTTAATAATGGGCGCACCATGCAGCCGGCGCAAACCACCGCTACTAAAAACACACAGCAAAATTATAATTACGGCCCTTCAGGAGAGCAGGTACAAATGCTAAACGGCCATGTGCTGCACCAGCAGGGCTATACGGCAGAGGGTATAACTATTGCCATTATGGACGCCGGTTTTCCGGGTGTAAATACAGTGCAGCCTTTTCAGCACCTTATTAGCAACAACCTGGTGCTTGGCGGACATAATTTTGTGGCTAATTCTACAAACTTTTATACCGGTGGCGACCATGGCACTAAAGTACTTTCTACCCTGGCCGGATATACTGAGGGCCAGCTTGTAGGCAGTGCACCTGATGCGTTTTATTACCTGTTTGTTACCGAAGACATTACGGGCGAAAACCCTGTGGAAGAATCGTACTGGGTACAGGCAGCGGAGATGGCCGATAGCCTGGGGGTAGATATCATTAGTACATCACTGGGTTATTTTCAGTATGATAACCCTACCTACAATTACACGTACAACGACATGGATGGTGAGACCGCTTTTATGAGCCGGGGTGCCGCCGTTGCGTTTACCCGGGGTATGCTTTTAGTTACCTCTGCAGGCAATGAAGGCGCTGATGCCGAACCCCACATTGGTGTGCCCGCCGATGCCATAAATACCCTTACAGTGGGTGCTGTTGACGCAGCGGAGCAGTACGCCTACTTTAGCTCGATTGGGCCGTCTGCCGACGGCCGCATTAAGCCTGACGTTATGGCAAAAGGGCTTGCAGCAACTTATGCCGACCCTGATGGCAGCATTACAACCGGAAACGGCACCTCTTTTGCAGCGCCCATTTTAGCCGGTGTGGTAGCATGCCTTTGGCAGGCGGCACCCGATAAAACCAATGCCGAAATTTTACAGATAGTAAAGCAATCTGCCGACAGGTACAGTAATCCTAACGCCCAGTATGGTTATGGGATACCTGACTTTTCTACAGCGCTTGAGGCAGCCCTGGGCCTTCAGGATATAAGCCGGGATACGGTTTTGCTATACCCCAACCCCACAACAGGCGTGGTATATTTTCCTGCAAATATTAACGATATAAAGCTTTATAATGCCTTAGGGCAGGAAGTGTTTAAAGCGCATGCTGTTAAGACAATAAATATAGAAAAGCTGCCCACTGGTTTTTACAGCTACATTATCATATCTGGCAATACCACACAATCAGGAAAATTGATAAAACAATAATGAACAGAATAACGTCACTTTTCAATATTCAATATCCCATAATACAGGCCGGCATGATATGGGCCAGCGGGTGGAAACTGGCCAGCGCCGTAAGTAATGCCGGTGGCTTAGGATTAATTGGCGCCGGATCTATGTACCCAGAAGTGTTGCGCGAGCACATACAAAAATGTAAAAAAGCTACCGATAAGCCATTTGGCGTAAACGTGCCCATGCTCTACCCCAATATTCAGGAAATCATGGATATTATTGTGAGTGAGGGTGTAAAGATTGTATTTACATCTGCCGGTAACCCTAAAACGTGGACGGCTTTTTTAAAGGAAAAAGGCATTACCGTAGTGCATGTGGTAAGCAGTGTAAAATTTGCGCTTAAAGCCCAGGAAGCCGGCGTTGATGCCGTGGTGGCTGAAGGCTTTGAAGCCGGCGGACACAATGGCCGCGAAGAAACCACCACGTTTACGCTTATCCCGATGGTTAAGGCACAGCTTACTGTGCCGCTTATTGCTGCAGGGGGCATTGCCACAGGCCGCGGCATGCTGGCGGCCATGGTGCTGGGTGCCGACGGTGTACAGGTGGGGAGCCGTTTTGTAGCCACGCCCGAAGCATCATCGCACGAAAAGTTTAAGCAGGCCATTGTACAGGCGCAGGACGGCGATACACACGTTACCCTGAAAGAACTGGCGCCGGTGCGCCTTATCAAAAATAAGTTTTTTCATGATGTGGTGGCGCTCTATGCCAGTGCCCCTACCCCTGACGATTTAAAAACGTTGTTAGGACGTGCCCGTGCAAAGAAAGGTATGTTTGAGGGCGACCTTGAGGAGGGCGAGCTCGAAATAGGGCAAATAGCCGGGCTAATAAATGATATTAAGCCTGCGGCTGACATTGTAAAGGAAATGATGGCAGAATTTGAAGCTGCAAAACAGGAGGCTGTAAATTTGTAGTTTACTTTTCTATTACGGTGGTTAGTAATTCGCTGTTATAGATAGCAGCGGGCGATATAACTTTTTCATCTTTAGGTATGTTATTACCATAACGTTCTTTAAGCTTTTGCTGTACCGCCGGGCTTGAAAGATCAAAATCGCTGAGCTTTTGCAGGTGGCCCACTTCAAGGCCTGTGGCATCTTTATAAAGTTTCCATACCAGTTCACTGCAATAAATGCGGCTATCGCTCCATTCAAAATACAGGTCGTAGTTTTTACCGGCCATAGCTTTACCCGCTGCTTTCATTTTTTGGAGCGATGCCGGCGTAAGTACTGAAGTGTCTTTAAGACGCATAACGGTATAGTCACCATGCTCACCACGGGCCGTCCATTCGTCAAGTGGCGTGGTTTTTACCGGCTGCACTGCTTCAAACACAAAAAAATCATTGCCTTCTTTATACACAATTCCACAATGCGAATATTTAGAATGCGTGGCCAGCTGTATGGCTTTACTTTGTGCTGATGTAGACGTCTGGAAGATGATATCGCCGTTTTTAAAATCAGAAAAACGGACAGAGGTGTCCTGTGGGGAATCTTTTTTGCATGCAGAAAAAACCAGCAGTAGAAAAAGTAAAGAAATATGTTTCATAAAAAATGCCGCGCTTAAGGCGCGGCACTAATATATAAAATGTTCGGTTTAGTTTTCTTTTACTGCGGTAAATACTAATACGGCATCTACACCTTTCATCAGGGTTAGCTTGTCTTTTTCAACTTTTGCCGCGTCTACGGTTTCCAGTACCTGCATATAAGTGGTTTCACCTTTTGCATTTTCACAATACATTTTAGTGGACATTAACTGGCTTATGTTTATACCACCCTCATCGTTAAGGTTATACGATCCGCCGTAGCCGTTGCATCCGCCCTTGCCTGTAATTTTATTATCGGTAGTAAACATGGCAGTAGGCGCACCATTGCCAAAATCGGCTTTATTAATAGCCTTGCCGTTAATTTCTGTAACCTGCCAGTTAGTAGCGGTAAGCATATCTATAGGCAGGCTGGTTGAAGCTTCTTTAGTACTGTTGCAGCTTATAAATAGTGTTGAGGCAAGACCAAATGCCAGCAATAACTTTTTCATGTTTTTCTTTCTTTAGGTTATTGTCCAAAAGTAGAAATTATAAAGCTTTGCCTTACATTAATTATAAATACTTTAATATTACAGCAACCCGTTATACTTGCGTATAAACCACTCTGCCGCCAGGGAAACAGACACTATAACCAGCAGCCAGATCCAGTCTATAAGCGGTGACTTTGTAGTAATTTCTTTTTGCAGTGCCTTGTAATTGTCATTATTGGCAAGAAATTTTATAAGTTCATCTACAGTACCCGGATAGTATACCGCACCGTTTGTATTAGAGGCAGTTTGCGTAAGGCGGGCAAGATCAGGGTTTACAAATTGCTTTTCAATTTCAAAATCAAGCACTTCAAACGCGCCGTTATAGCTACTGTTTGAGGTAGCCTCCTTAACCGTAAATGTATATTGCCCCGCATCGAGGCCATCAAGGTTTACTTTATATTCTTCCGCTCCCTTTAAAAAATCGTAGGTTTTTGTGGCATTGTTCTGCTTATTCTTTAATTGTATGGTAAGGCGGGCATTATCATCAAACTCATAATTTTTATTGAAAGACTGCGCCGTGATGGTTATCACTTCGCCCGAATTGTAAAAGCTTTCATGGTTTACCACAAGCGACTTCCGTTTTGAATTAGAAGCCAAAAATTGTATGGCCTTATCTAAAAAGATATCAAACTGCTCAAATGATTTTGTGTTTACATGGCTCTCCACCCTCCATTTCCAGATGTTTTCGCCTACAAGTATAGCGCTGCGTTGCGCGCCATTTTCGGCAAAAGCCATAATAGGGCTGCCGGTAGCCACATTGCGTATGCGGGCGTTTAAGAGCACATTGGCATTACCTTTAACGGTTATGTTACCAAAAGGGTGCTCCAGCGGTGGAAAGCCCGAAAAGCCAATATCTGTAAGTGAAAAGAGATTGAACTGGGTATTGAAATCGGCCAGGTAATTTTCGCGCTGCGACGTCATGCGGAAGGCCAGCAAATCCTGGTACTGGTTAACAAGATTAAAATCGGTATTAAGGCCGGTAATAATTAAGGTATTGAGGCCCGCGCTTTTATTCTGCTCCAGCAGGCCGCGAAAAGCCGCGTCTGGCTGGTATAAAATCAGCACGTTATAATCCTGTAGTGACTTAACTTCAGATGGTTTTAGTATGGTGACCTTGCGCTGCTGGTTGGTTTCAATGGAACGCTTAAGCGCACCCAGGTCAGGATGGTTTATGGAAGACACCAAAGCTACCTCACTACGCTGGTCTATAACCTCAACCGCAAAATTCTTGGTATTGTTGTATTTATTCTTTTCCGGCTCAGATGAAGAAATCACGGCACGGTAGGTTTGCACGCCCACCTTTTCGGCATCCAGCAACAGTGATACCGATTGCGCCTTCAGGCTGCTGCCAAATGTTACATTTTGCTTGTACAGCACGCTGTTGCCCTGCATAATGTTAAAAACAGCGTTAACCGTTTTAGTACCGTTATACTGCAAAAACACCTCAACGGGGAACTTGTTTTTAAGAAAGGCGTACTTGTTTACATTTACCTGCGCCACTTTGAGGTCGAGCACCGTAGTGGTATCGCCTACCACAAGCGGATATACCGATGTATTTTCACTAAAGCTGTACACATAATCGTTACCAATGGTCTGGTTGCCATCGCTCAGTAAAATTACCGGGTAGCTGGTGTTGCGGTACAGCTGCTTTAAGTTTTGCGCGGCCAGGTCAATATGCGTTTGCTTTCCGGTAAAGTCGGGCGCCTTACCGCTTTCAAAATCTTCGGCAAACGTATATTGCTGCACATCATATTTATCTTTAAGCGCTTTGTTGTTGGCCAGCTTATCGGCAAGATCCCGTGCTGTGCCCTCCTGCCCCAGCTCTTTGATGGATTGTGAATTATCTACCAGTACGGGCAGCGGGGTTTTAACCGTTTCTAAATCCTTTCGGGTAATGATGGGGTTAATGAGCAGCACAAAAATGGCAAACCAGGTAAAAAAACGCAAAAAGGCCAAAAGCAGGTATATTTTGCCCTTGCTTTTTGCTTTAAAAAGGTATTGGTAAAACGATAAGCCCAGGGCTGCAATGGCAGATGCTATCAATAAAAAAATAGTAGATGCAGTCATGTGTTATCGGTTACCCTTATAAAAATTAATTAAGCTGTAATCATACCGCCATCCACGTTAAGTGTCTGACCGGTAATGTAGGCTGACATATCGCTGGCAAGAAATACGCATGCATTAGCCACATCAAGAGGTGTACCGCCACGTTTTAGCGGTATGGCACTCGCCCAGCCCTCAACCACGCCATGGGCAAGGTTTGCGGTCATTTCTGTTTCAATAAAGCCTGGCGCAATAGCATTACAACGGATGTTGCGGCTGCCAAGTTCAATAGCAACAGATTTTGTAAAGCCCAGCATGCCTGCCTTAGAGGCTGCATAGTTGCTTTGGCCCGCGTTGCCCTGAACACCCACAACAGAGCTCATATTGATGATAGAACCCTTGCGCTGCTTAAGCATGGGGCGCTGAACGGCTTTAGTCATATTAAAAACCGACTTAAGGTTAACCTCTATTACTTTATCAAAATCGGCTTCAGAGATGCGCATAAGCAGGTTGTCTTTAGTAATGCCGGCATTGTTTATTAATATATCTATAACGCCAAATTCTGCCATTACATCGTCTACCAGCTTTTGTGCCTCGTTAAAATCGGCTGCATTGCTCTGGTAGCCTTTAGCTTTAACGCCAAAGGTTGCCAGTTCGTCTTCAAGCTGCTTTGCCGCCTCAACAGATGCGCTGTAGGTAAACGCCACATTGGCGCCGTGCTCTGCAAAAACAAGTGCTATGCCACGGCCTATGCCACGGCTTGCGCCGGTAATAATGGCCGTTTTTCCTTCTAATAATTTCATTGTATGTTTTGTTTGTTTTATACGAAAGGCACAAATATAACATATTCCGCAAAGTTTCACAAAGATGGCACAAAGAACCGCAAAGGTTTACAAGTTAGGCTGAAGTACTATTCTAAATCCCGAAATCTGAAGGCTAAAATTTTTACCTTTGGTTAACCAAACACCAATCAAAATGAAAAACCCAATACTTGGCCTGCGTACCGTAATATATAAAGTAACCGACCTTGATGCCGCAAAAAGCTGGTATGCAAAAGCTTTTAAAACCGAACCTTATTTTGATGAGCCTTTTTATGTGGGTTTCAACATTGCTGGATATGAACTGGGGCTTCAGCCCGATGAAGCCGTAACCGGTACTAATGTTGCTACATTTTGGGGCGTGGAGGATATCAATGAGGCGTATGAGCATTTTTTAATGATTGGTGCCACGCCCGATGAAGCCCCGCAAAATGTGGGCGGCGAAATTATGGTGGCCACTATTAAAGATGCATGGGGCAACCTGATTGGCCTTATATACAACCCTCACTTTAAGCTGCCATAATGGGTATAACTATACGCCCTGCGACACCCCGGGATGCCGGCGCGCTGCTTGCACTTAAACGCAGCTATATTGACGGTACCACCACCATACCATTATATGTTGATGAATACAACAATACAGTACATGATGAGCAACAGCTTATAGAGCGCTACATAACCGAAGCCAACAGCGTTTTGCTGGTGGCCGAAAGAGACGGGGCGCTTATAGGTAACCTTGACCTTAGCGGCAACCAGCGCCGCAAACTTTACCATGTAGCCATGCTGGGCATGGGTGTAGCTAACAGCTGGCAGGGAAAAGGCGTGGGCAGCTTATTGATGGACGCCGCAGTGGAATGGGCTGAAGCCGACACCCATCTTAAAATTGTGTACCTCGATGTATATTCTACTAACATAGCCGCAATAAAACTGTATAAAAAATTTGGGTTTACAGTATGTGGCGAGATAAAAGCTTACTTTGCCGGCGGTGTTATGGCTGATAAAATTTCGATGGTTTATTATACAACATCGTGATATTAGATTTTGGTTACATGAAAATCCTATTTCATTACAAATCGACACCGTTATTCTTAAAATTTTATTAAAGCACGCTACTTTGGTTATCACTTATTAGTAATTTCATGCCATAATAATGAGAAAGCACACAAAATAAGCTATGAAATTTAATAATAACCCAAAAAATACAAACGACATGAAACTGCTAAAATTTCTACTTGCAGCGCTTGCCGGATTTGGGCTGGTAAAAATGTTTGGTTTTTTAACCGAGGATGAACTTAATGAAGAAAGGGATAACGACATCTATGATGAAGATGAATACCCACTTTTTGTTTAATATCAGTTTGAGTAACAGCATACATAATCGCTAATAGCACCTTAAAAGGGTGCTATACCCTTTTAGCCGCAATATATTATCCTGCATTTAAGGCAGGATTTTTTATTTTGTATAGCTGCAAATACACTCTATCCCTTAATTATTGACATAGGCACGTAACAATTTTAGAATATTATAAGACAATACGTTAAATACATCCTAACGTTTTTTATTTTAAGATATCATTAATATTCAGCCCGTTATACATTAGCTACCTTAGTGCTACGGAAAGCATAACACATTAGTCTAACAGCTAAACAACACACTATGGAACCTACAGACACAAACAACAGCGAAGCGCCTAAAAATATGCCCAGGGATATTATGAAGCACCATGACCCTGCCGGTACCAGCCCTAACAGGTATGCAGGCATTGACGAAAAACCGGCTACTGATTATCACCAAAAGGACGGTGAATCAACCGAGGTGGAAGATAGTAGAACTCAATTATAGATTACATATTATATACTTAATATACACGCTATGACACATAATAATAACAACCGCGATATGAAGCCGGAGGCGCAGAACGCGAAAGCTAAGGATAGTGTTAACCATGACCAGAGAAATGACAGGAACCACAATTTTGATGATAAAGCCCACATGACGCCTAACGTAGGTAAGGTTAATATTCAAAATGAGCGCAGGAACCTGCAGGCTGACCAGGAAAAAAGGCCAAGCGAACACAATCCGGAACATGGGAACAGGAAAGTGTAACTAAAACATAATTCAGTAATTTAATTTAATATAACAAACTATGAGTAACAAAAAATTGATTATAGGGATTGCAGCCGGAGTTGCAGCCCTAGCAGTAATAGGAATTATTGCAAAGCGCAAAGGATATCTTGATGGCGTTATTGACAGAGCTGAAGAATTTGGCGAAGACGTTAAAGAGAGGTACAACAGCGTTAAAGAAACGGCCAAGAAAAAATATGAAGAGATTGCCGATAAGGTAAAATCTAACGGTGAGGCCACACAAGCTCCTACAACCAATACTTCTGCCACTGCTTAATTTTTAAGCAATCAGTTTAAATAAAAGGCATCTTAATTTTTTTAGGGTGCCTTTTATTGTTTAATTTTAATGGTTAATCTCCTGTAATATGAAAATATACATAATAACCTTTGCACTTATTGCAGCAGTTATAGCGGGCTGTAAAACAACAACTACAGCAAATGCCGGGAAAACCGTAGCTCAGGGCGACAAAGTTATTGGCCCCGCCGATAATGATACCGTGCGCATTGCAAACGATTCGCTTGAATATGAAGTAATTATTATAGACCCGGGGTTCAACAGCTTTTTATACGGGCGTGCCAAGCCACGGGGCTATTACGGGCAGGCGTACCTTGAAAACAAAAATAGGTTTTGGGTGGCAGAATGGAACATACGTGCCACAAACCCGCTGCGCTATGGCGGAGACATGTACCAGATGCGTATTGATTATGACCCACAAATAAACTATGGGTATGAGGTTAACTACCTGCTGTATAACTACCTTGTATACTTTCAGAATGCTAATAACCAGCGCCTGGGTGGTGCCGTGCCGCGCGATTAGCTAATGTAATTAAGATTAAATAAATTTTGCAGGGGCAACCGCAAACAGGTATATTTGCGCTTTAGGCAAATAAATGAACAAACTTAAAGAGCGTTGGGGCATTAAGCATAATTACCAATTTGTAATTATATTTATTGTATTTGCTGTAACCGGCTCTACATCGGCCTATCTTTCTAAGCCGGTGCTCAAATGGCTGGGTGTTGCTAAAGACACTACGCTGGCCTGGGACTGGAAATATACCCTGCTCTACATTGTACTCATCTTCCCCATTTACCAGGTATTACTTATATTCTTTGGGTTTATATCAGGTCAATTTGCTTTTTTCTGGCCTTTGGTAAAAAGAATGCTGAAGCTTGTAGGTTTGGGCTTTTTGTTTAAAAGTGAACAAAAGCTCTAATCTAAGCCAGTAAGTTGAGTAAACTCAATAAAAAAAGCCCGTTACTTTCGCAACAGGCTCTTTCAATATATCTTCGAAAAAATTAATGGGCAGTTTCTTTCAGCTTGCTTTTATAATTCTTTTTAAGCTTATCAAGCTTAGGTGTAATTACGGCAGAGCAATAGGGCTGATTAGGGCTTAGGGCGTAATAGTCCTGGTGATAGTCTTCTGCAGGATAAAAAACAGTGGCAGCACTTATCTTAGTCACAATTTTTTTGCCATAGATATCCTGGTCTGTCAGCAGCTTTATAAAATTTTCAGCCGCAGCCTTTTGGGCATCAGTAGTATAAAAAATCTCGCTGCGGTATTGTGTACCCACATCGGCACCCTGGCGGTTTAGCGTTGTAGGGTCGTGCGTGGCAAAAAATATTTCCAGCAGGTCTTCATACGCTACCTCAGCGGGGTTAAACGTAATCTGTATGGCCTCTGCATGGCCGGTGTAGCCACCGCATACTTCTTTATAAGTAGGATTTACGGTAGTGCCACCTATGTAGCCCGATGTTACTTTTTCTACACCTTTAAGATCAGTAAAAAATGCTTCGGTGCACCAAAAGCACCCTCCTGCAAAAATGGCAGTCTCTTTATTTATAGTGTCCATATCAATCTCTCCTTTATTTTGAAATTTATTATTATTATCAGGTGCGTTATACACCACGGGCGGTGCCTGGCGTGATTGGCACGAAAGGCTAAAAACAGCCAGTACAAGCGTTGCTAAAATTTTCATATTTGGTATAAAATTAATGATAATGAGTGGTGGGTGCGGGTTGTTAACTAAACTTTATATTATATACGAAATATTGTGCCAAAGTAGATTTACAGCCACTAATGTTTTATATTCTTAGAAAATGTTTGTTTCTTTGCTTAAACCCATTTTTTAAGGATGATACAGGCCCAGAATATACATAAACATTATGACAAGCTGCATGTGCTGAAAGGCGTTAACCTGACCATACAGCCCGGCGAAATCGTATCTATAGTAGGAGCATCGGGAGCCGGTAAAACCACGCTGCTGCAAATACTGGGCACGCTTGACAGGCCGGGGCGCGACCATGCCTCATCATTGCTTATAAATAGCGCCGATGTGCTGCACATGAGCGATAAGGAACTGTCTAAATTCCGTAACCTGCAACTGGGCTTTATATTTCAATTCCATCAGCTGCTGCCGGAGTTTACCGCGCTGGAAAACGTGTGTATACCCGCCTATATTGCCAATAAGCCAAAAGCCGCTACCGAGGCTGAAGCAAAAAGGCTGCTGGAGTACCTGGGGCTTAGCCACCGTATGGACCACAAGCCCGGCGCCCTTTCGGGCGGTGAGCAGCAGCGTGTAGCCGTAGCAAGGGCACTGATAAACAAGCCAGCCGTTATTTTTGCCGATGAACCAAGCGGTAACCTTGATACGGCCTCTGCCGAAAACCTGCACCAACTGTTCTTTAAGCTGCGCGATGAATTTGGCCAAACCTTTGTAATTGTTACCCATAACGAAGAACTTGCCAATATGGCTGACCGCAAGCTGGTTATGAGCGATGGCAAAATAGTACTGTAATGCTACCCATAGCAGCCTACTGGATATTTTTATTCTGCCTGTTTTTACCGGGTGGGGTGCTGCTTAAAAAAATACTGGGAATTACTACCCACAATACCGTGCTTACCCTGTTGATGGGTATTGTATTTTATACCTTTGGCTTTACCCTTACCGCATTCTTTTTTTCGCTTGGGGCTTTATCGCTTGGCTTTTGGGCGGGCGTAGCGCTTGTTTCGGGGGTTGTTTTGCGTAGGGAATTTGTGCATGATATAAAATCACTCAGCAATGCGGTAATAGCGCTTCCCTCCTACTTTAAAATACTCTTAGCCCTACTGACCGTTGCCTTGCTTCTAAAAAGCGCCCAGAGCCCTTTTATTACCGATAACGAGGGATATTATATACAAACCATTAAATGGCTTAACGAATATGGGTTTGTAAAAGGCTTGGGCAACCTGCACATGCTGTTTGCGCAAAACTCGTTGTGGCATGTGCTGCAGGCCGGTACTAACTTTAGTTTTTTAACCGGCAGGATAAACGATATAAACGGGTTTTTATTCCTGATTTGCGCATTATATTTCCTTACCGAAGGCCACAGGCAAAGCACCGGGAAGCAATTGCACTGGCTGCTGTTTATGCCCGTATTTTTTATACTGCTTATACAATTTGCCGATGCCCCATCGCCCGATTTGCCGCTGTACCTTATGCTGCCCATACTGCTAAACGTGTGGCTGCGCGATATAAGCGACAACGGCTTTAAGACCGCGTTTGTGCTGTTTATTTACCTGGGGCTCATTAAAATGACATGCCTGCCCCTGGGGCTTATTTTTGTAACTGGGTTTGCCAAGCGAAAAAAACTGGCATTTATGCTTGCCTATGGCCTTCCTGTTGTGGCATTATGGATTGTAAAGAATAGTATTATAAGTGGATACCCGTTGTTTCCGCTGCCGTTTTTTAAGACCGGTGCAGACTGGGCCATGAACGGCGATGTGTATGATTTTGTAATGCGCGTAACTAAAGATAATGGCTATGTGCGTAAAGGCTTTTTGCCAGCAGACACGGCATTTTTTACTAAATTGACATACTGGATAACCCAGGGCGGGCTTTATACCCTTATGAATGCCGGCACGGTTATACTGCTTGTAGCAACGCCGTTTACCGCATTTATACGCAGGCAAAAGCCCTACCGGCTAATTTATATGGCACTGCTTGTAAACTTTATATTAATACTGGTTACATCGCCCCAGTTCAGGTATTTTATGCATATAACGGTGCTGTGCGGCCTTTTGTGCGCAGCCGATTTTTATAACCGCCTCCGCCCCCGTATATCCTTTTATAAAGCTATTTCGCTGGGCAGTACGCTTGCCATGTTTGTGGTGTTTTTTAACCTTGACCTGGGGTTTGCAAAAAGTAAAATGAACAAAAGCACCGGGCAAACCCGCCTGAGCCAGCTGTACCTGCCTGAGCCTAAAAGCAAGTATCCTGCCATGCGCTATAAAAAAGCGCGAACCGGCAACCTCAACTATTACTCGCCTGTAAAGGCAGCCTACCTGTATGGCTCTCACGACGGCCCGCTGCCGTGCGTTAATGAACGAATGATTGAGCAGTTCCGCAACAAATACGGTGTTGTTCCTCAGCTGCGGGGAAGCACTATATCCGATGGGTTTTACAGCAAAAAAATCAATAAAACGCCTGCACCTTGATACTGATACTTTTAAGCTGGCTTTACATTACGTTTACCTGCATTAATGTTGGGGTAGGCTTTGGTATGCTGCTTAAATCAGACACCAAAAACTTTGTACTTAACGCGCTGATGGGGCTTTTCGGTGTAACGCTTATAGCAAGTGGCTGGGCGTTTTTTGGCAGGATCAATATAGAGTTCCACCTGTTTTTGCTGCTTGTTAACGCCGGCCTCATCTTAGGCTTAAACCGGAAAATAGCGGCGGTATACCTGCTTTTTGTAAGGCAGGTTAGCGGGTTAGCGCTTTCACTTAAAATATTGCTGGCAGTAAATGCACTACTTATATTGGCACAATGTGCTTCAAGCCCTTATTTTATTGATAATGAAACCTATTACATACAGGCCATAAAGTGGCTTAACGAATATGGCTTTGTAAAAGGCCTGCCTAATGTGCACTTTTTTTTAGCGCAGTGCAGCGGGTGGCATATTACTCAGAGCGCCTTTAACTTCTCTTTTCTCTATAAACATTTTAACGACCTTAGCGGTTATTGCCTGCTGCTGGGCAATGCGTTTGCCGTACTAAAATTGCAGCAGTATTTTACACACAATAGCCGCATTGCACTTATAGCCGGGCTGCTGCCGATGGCAAATGTGGTGCTGTTCCAGTTTATAAGCACGCCTTCGCCCGATTTACCGGTTTACATTATTACGTTTATTGTGTTCAGCTATTTTTTAGAGCATTATGCCCATTTTACAACACAAGGGTTTATGATTGTTGTGGCATTAGTGCTCTATGGCTTGTTTATAAAAGTTATTGCCGTGGCGTTGTGCCTTATTCCGTTAGTGTTGCTCATCAAACATTACAAACGGTTGTATGGTATATTGCCTCACGCCATTGTATTAGGATTAGTGACCGTGGCCCTCTGGATGGGGAAAAACTATATAATAAGCGGCTTTCCGTTATTTCCGTCTACTATTATTGACCCAAAAAACGCGGCCTGGAAAATACCTCCGTCCATTACAAAACTATATGCCGATGAGCTAAAGCTGTACAGCTTTTATGTAACTAAAGAAACCTATGACAGGCTAAATGCATGGCAGCTTTTTATGCGCTGGCTTACCCTGCCCAAAGCCGATGGCATCTTTAACAAGCTTACCACGGCGGTTACCATTCTATCGCCTTTTTTTATATATCGCTTTAAAAACAGGCAACGGTATACTATACTTTATTTTGTGTTTTTGCTTAGTGTTGTGCTACTGTTTGCCACATCGCCACAATACCGCTTTTTTATGGGTTATACACTTTTCTTTGGGCAATTGATAGTAGAAGGCGTTATAAGCAATAAGCGGGTAATTACAGCAGTGCTGGCGCTTTCGGTGGCGGTAACAGCCTTTACCGTTTTAGTACCGTTTAGCCTTACCAGTAAATCCAGGCTTACGCGCAGCACATTCTCGGTTAACAACGCAATGGTACCCCATAAAAACTCAAGGCTGCCCTATTCATTTTATAAAACCCAAATGGATGGCTTTGAGTATTATGCCCCGGCCGATACTACCTATTTTTGGGCCTCTGGAGACGGGCCGCTGCCGTGCATCAATAAAAACCAGGTGCAGTATTTTAAAAGCAAATTTGGCCTGGTGCCAAAAATGATGGGTAAAGAACCGGGCGACGGGTTTTATTCGGCACCTGTGCAAAAAGAATAACAGCGGGGTTTGTTATCTTTGCACCATGCAGGAGAACATGGACGCTACAGAACTTAAGCTTTTTCTTGACGAAAAAGTGCTACAATACAACAACACCAATTTTATTGAGACCGACCCGGTACAGATTCCGCACCTCTTTACACTAAAGGAAGATGCGGAGATTGCCGGTTTTTTAGCGGCCACCATTGCCTGGGGTAACCGCAAGATGATTATAAACAACGCCAAAAAAATGGTGGCGCTTATGGGCAGCAGCCCGTATGATTTTGTAATGACACACAAAGAGCATCATTTAGAACCGCTGGAAACCTTTGTGCACCGCACCTTTAACGGTACCGACTTTACTACATTTATTACCGCCCTGAAACACATCTACCAAAACCATGACGGGCTGGAAGGGGCGTTTGCCAAAAACATTCAGGATAACAGCCTGCAGCCCGCTATAACGGCGTTTAAGAAGGCTTTTTTTGAAATTACACACCTGCCCCGTACACAAAAACACGTGAGCGACCCCACGGCCGGCAGCGCCGCCAAACGCATAAACATGTACCTGCGCTGGATGATACGCCAGGATAAGGCGGGGGTAGACCTGGGGTTGTGGAAGGGTATCCCGGCTGCGGCACTATCGTGCCCGCTGGATGTGCACAGTGGCAATGTGGCCCGCAAGCTGGGCCTGCTTACACGTAAACAAAACGATTCCAGAGCTTTAGCAGAACTTGATAGCCGGCTGCGCCTTATGGATGCCGCTGACCCGGTTAAATATGACTTTGCACTGTTTGGCCTGGGGGTTTTTGAAGACTGGAAATAATATACAAGCGTTACTGATATCTTTGCCCATGGGGGCTGAATGATAAATTTTCATAAAAAAATTAATAATTTTATAACAATATCAGTGTATAAGATTTATATTTTTGTAAGTATAAAACTTACAGATATGAATTTAAACGGTGATATTGTAATTATAGAAGACGACTTTGAAGACAGGGAAATACTGGAAGAAGTTTTTACAACCGTTATTGAAAAGAATGATTATTCTAACAAGCTGGTGCTGTTTGACAATGGAGAGGATGCGATAAAATTTTTAAGGGAAAGCCGCGAGTCACCTTTTTTGATAGTATCTGATATAAATATGCCACGTTATGACGGTTTCCAGATACGCCAAGTGATATTTGATAACCAGGAATTAAGGGATAAATGCGTGCCTTACATTTTCCTGACTACATCGGGTGATAATTCAGAGTTTATGAAGAAGGCATACTCGCTGTCTATACAGGGGTATTTTACCAAACCTAATGACTATAGCGACTATGAGCAGCTGATAACTGACATTGTGCGCTACTGGAAGGTGGCCAAGATTGCAAACCGGATTTAACTACAGCAAAATATTAGGGGCAAAACTGAGATTATTCTGCTATATTTGGTGCAAGATATACACCATACTATGAAAAATCTCCTTTTTGCCCTTATTGCATTTACCTGCACTACCGCCTATTGCCAGACTGATGCCCAAATTGATTCGGTTTGTATTAAAATGTGCAAAACCCTTATGGAAACCAATGGTGCCGACTCACTAAAGGTAAACGCGGCAACAGCAGAACACCTGCCCGGTTTTTTTGAGCGTTTTGAGCCTGCAAACGAAGATGCCTTTAATGCCATGCTGGAAAAGATTTACTTTCACCTGCAAAAAAATTGCACTGCCTTTACCAGCATGCTTGACGATGTAAACGGCAATCAGGGCGAGTGGCAGATATTGAAAGATATCCCTAAAAACAGCCTGAACAAAAAGACCTGCCGCGACCTGGATAAGATCAAGAAATTTTACTATTTTGAAGTAAACGGTGATGTAACCGATGTTACTATAGATAAGGGCATATGGCTTGAAAATTTTGCCGACGGCACGTTTAGCAAACTGGAATTTAAATGGACATCAGATTGTGAATTTGACCTTATTTTTATTGAAAGCAATAACACCATACGCAAAAATCTAAGCTCTAAAGGCGATATATACCATTATGGCCTGCATGAAAAAAAGGATGAAGCCTATTTTATGTGGATTGTAAATAGAGATGGTACCATTATGTCGAGCCCCATACATGTAAAACATTAATAAAAAACCCACGGTTGTGCCGTGGGTTTTTAAGTTTTAATGGAATGCCGCCTACTGTTTTGCAACCATCTCTGTAAAGCTTTTTGCGGCAGCGGTAAAATCGCTTGGCACAAGCACGATGGTGGTAGTGTTGTTGTCTATACCAATTTCTGATAGCATCTGCATGCGGCGCAGCTCAAGCGACATTGGGTTTTTGGCCATTTCGGCGGCACCCTGGCTCAATTTAATAGAGGCATCAAGCTCAGCTTCGGCCTTTACTATACGGGCACGCTTTTCGCGTATTGCTTCGGCTTCCCTGGCCATGGCACGCTGCATGCCACCGGGTATCTCTACATCCTTCATCTCTACCATTTCAATTTTAATACCCCAGTGCTGGGTAGCGGCATCTACCACCTGCTGCAGCGTATTGTTTATCTGCTCGCGGCCGCGCAGCACTTCATCCAGCGTATGCTGCCCTATGATGTTGCGCAGCGCCGTAACCGAGAACTGGTATACCGCAGCGTTGTAGTTCGCCACTTTAATAACGGCATCCTCGGGCGATAGGACTTTAAACCACATAACGGCATTTACCTTAACAGTAACGCTGTCTTTAGTTATGGTTTCCTGCTGCTCAAGGTCTACCGTGCGGGTACGGATGTCTACCGTTTGCTGGCGCTCAAAAAGCGGAATGATCCAGTACAGGCCGGGGCCTTTTACTTTTGTGAACCGGCCCAGGCGAAAAACGATAGCCCTCTGGTATTCCTGCGCTACGCGAAAGCCTGATACAAACAGCAGTACAATACTTACTGCAACGGGTACAAATGGTGTCATGATTTATTTGGTGTTTTAATTATTTGATTTGCTTTTATTGTTTTGAAAAGCAGTACTAATTTAAGGCGACATATGGTCTCGTTATCCTAGCAACTGCCTGTTTTTTAAGCCTTATTAGCGATTTGTGTTTACTGAGGGGTTTGTACAAAAAGTGATTCAGCTTTGTTATCATTTAGAAAAAAGTGATGACAAAACTGAAGGGTTTCGCTATAGAATGCTGCAAAAAAATTAATCGAAAAACATAAAATTATTGTGTGTTTTTGAAGCAATTTTTAACGAAAAGGTTTGCGTGGAAATGGGTTTTCTGCCGGAAGTGGGTGTTGTGTCATGAATATTATAATGCAAAGAAGGCACAAAAATTCTCAAGTTCAAATATAGAACAGAACGCTTCTTTTATCAAATATCATCATTGCAAATGGCGGTATGTGGAAAGTTTGATTGGGCAGGCGTATTTTCCTATCAACATCAAAACAACCTGATACCATACCGTTCCTTAAGCATGTCAACTGTATCAACGGGAACTGAAACCGTGCACAATATCCGGGTGTCTTGCTGGTTGAAAGTAACGGTAACCGTAGCTTTTTCAGACCTGCTGCCTGGGTTGACAGAGAAATTGCCGGGTAGTTTGGGGCTTGTTTTACCGCCAGAATCGGCAGCGGTTTTTGCAAGGGAGTCTGAGAAATCGGCCAGGGCATCATACTGTTCGGTTACCAGCCATATGCCCACACGCATATGATTGACTACCTGGGTTTCCTCAGGCTTGATATCCTGCATAGCTAATGATTTTTCAAGGAAGGGTAACGCCGCCGCATACCTGCCCTGCTTAATCAGTGCTGCGCCTTTTACAAAATAAGGCGAAGCCGTAGTAGGATTTGTAGCTAAAAATTTATCTAACACCGCCTCAGCTTTTGCATCCTGACCCATAAAATAATAGGCCGGAAACAAAAATGGCAGCAAAAGACCCTCAGCATCGGGGTTGCAGGCCAGCGCTTTATTGCTATGCTCAATAAGGTCAGCAAACTTATTGTTCAAGAATTCATACTCAATTATAAATCCAAAGGCATCCATGCTGCAATCATTAATTTGCAGCATGGCAAGGCAATCGGCATACGCCATATCATCCCGTCCTAAAAGCCTGTAGCATATACCGCGGCTTTTATACATTTCTTCAACAGGATGGTTGGCAACGAGGGTATTGAGCGTTGCAAGGGCATCATTATATTTTTTTTGGGCTACATAAGCTTCGGCCAGCTGATACTGCACATACTGGTTATCGGGCTCTTTTTTTAATGCCGTAAGCAATACCTTTTCCGCATCAGGCGCCTTGCCGGCAAGCATCAGCAGTTCGCTATATCTTACCTGCGCCTTCGGGTTATCGGCCAGGGTTGCTGCCAGCGGCGCAAAAACTGTAACAGCCTTATCAAACCGGCCATCCTGCTCATACAGGCTGGACAGCAAGATAGAGGTATCAGCCGACTCATGCCGGGTTAAAAAAGTTTCCAGTATGGCAAATGCCTTTTGCTTATCTCCGCTATTGTACAACAGCAGGCTGTGGGTTTTTATCATCAGCTCATCATACTCGTTAACATCGGCAAGGCTTTGCATAAGCGCAAGTGCCTCAGTTTGCCTGCCGCTGTTAAACAGCAGGGTAACGTTGTATATATACAGCGCCTCGTTTGCCGGATAGGCTTCAAGCGCTTTACCTACAGTGGCCAGGGCATTGGCATAATCATTTGCTTCTTCAAACTTTACAGCCTTATCATAAAATTCTTCGGCGGTTTGGGAATAGATGTTTGGGGCACTGGCAAGCAGCAGCAGGAGGAGGATTTTTAGGGCGGTTTTCATAAGCTGGTTTTGGTTGTGCAAAGTTACGGCAACTTTTTGATGAGTTACTGAAAGAACGGCTTCAGTAAACATAAAAAAGTTTTGTGTATGGCTATAAGAAAATACTTAACAAAAACTATGCCGCCAAAAAAAACAGAAGCGATTTTTTTGGCGGCATTTATTTGATGGATTATTACGTGAAAACGAAGTCCGAAAGTGAAAAATAAGCAGTTTATGAGAAAGAAAAAACTTACTTTTTAAACTTGACTTAAAACCGGGAATTATATGTGAATTTCAAATTCCGAAAGTGAAATATTAGCACATATCGGGTAAGAAAATAATTACATTTAGTGCGGCAGCCTGTTCTTAAGCAAACCATAAAAATAGGTACCAACAAGTGCGCCTAAAAGTATTACCCCAACAGCCCAAAATCCGGCACCAATGAGTATAAAGATAGGTCCCGGGCAGGTGCCCACAAGCCCCCAGCCCAGCCCGAAAAGCAGTCCGCCCACAAAGTAACCGGTAAAGCCTTTTTCTTTAGCAGGAAGGCTAACAGGCTGTCCTTCAATATTCTTAACATTACCTATCCTAAATAATTGCAGCCCTATAGTGCCTGTTACCACTGCCGTCATGATGATGCCAAACATGTGGAACGACTGAAAATGGAACATCTCATAGATGCGGTACCACGATACGGCCTCGCTTTTAGTCAGCACTATGCCAAACAATATGCCTACCAGTAAATATTTTGTAAATTTCATATGCTTACTAATTGAAAATCAGCGGCAATAGCAGCCACGACATTATTAATCCTCCTATAAAAAAGCCTATTACCGCTATAAGTGACGGCAGCTGCAGGTTGCTGAGCCCGGTGATAGCATGGCCGCTGGTGCAGCCACCGGCATAGCGCGTGCCAAAGCCTACCAAAATTCCACCTAACAATAATATAGCCAGAACTTTAGGATCAGCCAATGCTTGCGCACTGGTAAACGCATCGGGTAATAGCTTGCCATTGGGCGCATCTATATGTAACTGGCTTAACTCATTTAAAGTAGTTGGGTTAAGGGCAAGTGTTTCAGCCTTTTGCGCATCAGTAAGGTAATGCGTGGCTATAAATCCGCCTATCATAGCACCAACCACCACGGTAAGGTTCCAGCGCTGGGCCTTCCAGTCAAAACGGAAGAATTCTGAGGTCTTGCCGGCACCCAGTATGCTGCACATTGTCCTTAAATTGCTGGACATCCCGAAGGTTTTGCCAAAATACACCAGCAGCAACATCACTACGCCTATTAAAAGGCCGGAGATGTACCAGGGCCAGGTGCCATATATACTTTCCATTGATTAATTTTTTTACAAAAGTATTAAAACCAGTAACATGCGCGACATGATTTTTTTACCTTTGGTTAAAATAAGATACCCTAATGAAAAAGTACCTGCTGCTGCTCTGCCTTGCACTTGCGCTCACATCGTGCATAAGCACCCGAAACACGATTAAAAACATTGATGATAAGGCAGTTATGCCCGCGCTAAGCAAGGATAAACTGTTTGTAATTACTGAAGTGAGTAAGGATGAAAAGTATGGCTATGATGAGGATTATCCTGTAAACCTGGGCTTTATGAGCTATGAAACTGCCGAAATTAACGTAAAGCGCTATTTTGGTGCCTTAACCGGCCCAGCAGGGCAAGCTGTAACCTACACAAAAATAGACAGTTGCTGCCCCTTCCCTACCTCAAAATATGATATGGGAGCTGGCCTGCTCGATATTTATGAAGTTACATGGGAGGGCCTAAAAGAGCCTAAAAAAATATACATAAACCTGTATGAAAAGGGTCAGATAGTTGCTCCACAGGGGTTTGGCCTCCGCAAGATATAGTTGTAAGAATTGCTTATCTTTGCAGCCATTTAATACACAACAGATGAATTTACAGAATATACCACAAATAAAGAATACTGATAGCGGCAACTTCTTCCTGCTTGCCGGCCCCTGCGCTATTGAAGGCGAAGAAATGGCCATGCGTATTGCCGAAACCGTTGTTAAAGTAACCGACAGGCTACAGATTCCGTATGTGTTTAAAGGGTCATTTAAAAAGGCAAACCGCTCACGCATAGATAGTTTCAGCGGTATTGGCGATGAAAAAGCACTGAAGATACTGCGCAAGGTATCTGAAACCTTTGGAGTACCTACAGTGACGGACATACATACTAATGAAGATGCCGAAATGGCTGCACAATATGTTGACGTACTGCAAATTCCTGCATTTTTAGTAAGGCAAACCGACCTTGTAGTGGCTGCCGCCCAAACCGGCAGAACGGTTAACCTTAAGAAAGGCCAGTTTATGAGCCCCGAAAGTATGAAACACGCTGTGCAGAAGGTACTTGACAGCCATAATGATAAAGTCATGGTAACAGACCGTGGCACAATGTTTGGCTACCAGGATATGATAGTTGACTTTAGAGGCATACCTACCATGAGAGAGTTTGCCACTACTGTGCTGGATGTAACGCATTCACTACAACAGCCAAACCAGGTGGCGGGTGTTACCGGCGGCCGCCCCGATATGATTGAAACTATTGCCCGTGCCGGTATAGCAACAGGAGTTGACGGTATTTTTATAGAAACCCATTTTGACCCGGCCAACGCCAAGAGCGATGGCGCTAACATGCTGCACCTTAGTTACTTTGAAGGGCTCATGGAAAAGCTTACGGCTATAAGAAAAACTATAAACCAGTTTTAAAACGTAAACCAAGAATGCAGAAGGCATGATATTAAAAAGGGTAGCTGAATAATCAGCTACCCTTTTTAATTGTTTTAGTATAAAAATTAACTGCTAAATATTCATAAGGAAGCCTGTTAAGTTCTCTTTGCGTGTAAGGTCCAGCTTTTTACGAAGGCGGTAACGGGCCAGCTCAACCCCGCCGTCTGATATATTCATAATCTCGGCAATTTCCTTAGTACTCATATTCATTAAAAGATAGGTAGCAAGATCCATTTCGCGCGGTGTAATTGCAGGGTATTTATCCTTAAGCCTTTTAAGGAAGTCAAAATGCACGTTACGGATGTGGTTTTCAAGATTGTTCCAGCTCTTATCAGTATTCAGTTCTTTAACAATGGTTTTATACACCCTGTTAAAGCGCTGTTTTGCTGTATCATCCATAGTTTCAGTTTCCAAATCCTTAAGTTTATGGATTATGCCGTTAAGCATTTTATTCTTTTTAACAACCTGAAGCGAATTATTTACAAGTTCTTTATCTTTAGTTAAAATTTTAACCCTAAGCTGTTCATTTTTAAGCCGTTCTATTTCTTTTTCAAGCTCAAGCTGCTCCTGCTTTATTTTAGTTTCTTTTTCAAGATAAAGCCTCCGCTGCTCAAGCGTTTCATAATACCTGTTTTTGCGCATTTTTGCCTTGATGCGCCGCCTCACAAAATATATACATAACCCAGTAACCAGCATATAAAGCAAATAAGCTATAGGGTGACGGTAAAAGGGCGGAGATATTGTAAATGAAACCTTATCAGGTTCAGAAACCTGCCCAAAGCTATCCATTACCCTAACCAGCATCCGGTAGTCGCCCTCCCTTAAGTTGGTGTATTCTTTAACAGACACAGGAGTCCAGTGGCTCCACCCCTCATCAAAACCATCCAGTTTATAAGAAAATCTTATATTTTCGGGACTATCATATACTGGAGATGAAAAAGTGAACTTTACATTGTTAGATTTAAAAGGAAGCCTTATCTCCTTCAAAGCCTTTGTATTACCTGTTACCAGCGTATCTTCAGAGAAAGTAAAATTGCGGATAAAAGCCTTTGGCTTACTTTCAAATATGTTTTGGAGCTGGGGGTTGTAGTGTACAAGGCCCTCTGTAACACCTATAAAAATATTGCTGTTGTCAATTGTATTGACCGATTCGAAGAAATACACCATATTACCCGTTAATGATGAAAAAGGCGACTGTACATTTTTATAATCCCCATCCGGCATTTTCATAAGCATGCCCATGGCAGATTCGCCAAAAAAGTATCCAATGTTACCTTTATTATCTTCAAAACAGTATCTTATTTTAGGGAGTTTTTTAAATAAAGCACTCATATGCTTATCTTCAACAAAATGATCGTTGACATGGCTGTAGGTAAAAAAGCGATTATCCGTCTGAAAATATATCCTACCATCTATTTGCTGCACACTACTAATCCCTTTTAATTTACCGTCAGGAGTATCATAGGTATTTATGGTAGTAAACCGTTTAAGATCATTGCTGAGCTTTAATTTATAAACAACATTTTTACGCAGCCATACATTATTACCATCAGTGGTAAACTTACTATCTGAAATATTAAAACCTTCAATTTGATTACGAAACTGCCATCCGGAAGCCGTTCTTTCCAGGATGGCAAAACCATGATAATTTGACGCAATCAAAAAACCGGGCCTGCCGGGTATAGGCTTAAGGTTTAAGTAGCCACGCCTGTTATCTAAAAAACGGCCTGCCATATTACCATCAATAATAAAAAGCCCGCGGTTGTGAGAGCAAAAAAGCTGGCCGTCAAATTGCTGGATGTTCCATGCCTGCCCGGTAGTACCATCAAGAAATTTAAACGATTCTTCTTTAAAAGTTTTTTTCCAGTCATGCATAAAAACACCCTGATTCGTAGCAACATACAAATTTCCGCCATATACAGATGAAGCATATACAGCACCCAGGCCATAACTACCACCCAGATAGCTAAATGGGGAATTTTCATTAACAAAGCAAATTCCGTTATCAAGCCCCAGCCAAAGGTTATTATTATTGTCTACAAAAGAGCTCAATGCGGTGTTATTTTGAAGACCTTTACGGTTGTTGATATGCTGAATGATGCGCCCTTTAAGATCGCAAATTATTATACCGTCGAGCACTGAATTAAGCACAATAAATTTACCCGCAAGTATTCTACCACCAAGAGAATTGTTCTTTTTTAAAAAATCATTAGCTTCACATGTCCATGGAACTACCGTTTTCCCATCTGCAATAAACAAGCCCTTATCCTGTGTAACTACAAGTAGTTTTGAGCCCTGCATGGGTAGTAAACCCCAAACTTCAGTATCATTAAAGATTTCAGTGTTCTTAACGACAAATAACTTTCCACCAGAGTATTCCATAAGTCCGGCGCTTATATCCTGAAAATATAGTTTGTTATTTACTACAAAAGAAAACTGAAACCTGTTAGGAGCTTCCAGAATGCGAACTTTACCATCCTTATATATATATGTGCGATAGAACGTCTGAAATAATACCTCTCCATCAACTATATGTACCCTCCACACAAAATCAATGATATTCCTGGAATTTTGCCCTACCAGGTTGATAAGGGAATGGTAGATAAGCTTCCCTTTTTTATCAGTTTCAAAATAGCCAAATTCATTATAACCACCCACATATATCTTTCCTGATACATCTACCTTAAGCGATCTTACAGTTTTATTAGGCAAGGTACTGATACCCCACGAAGTACCATTAAACTGTATAAGTCCGGATGTATTTGCAAAATATAAATTATTGTTTTTGTCCTGGCCAATATCCCAATTTTGTGAGCCTCCGTTATATTCACTTTTTTTATAGTTGATAATTTTTGGCAAACCAATATTCTTAACCTGACCATATGAACAAACCTCTATAAAAAGTAAAGCTATTGGAACCAATGATTTCAGAAGTAATGTTGTAAGGCTGTTATTCATAGTAATATATAGTGCATTAGAATAACGACAAAATAATTAATCAAAAGAGCTTTTAACATATCAATAATTACTATAATAAGTTGAAAATAGAATTCTAAAAAACTGTAAAAATCAAGCTAAAGACATGAGTTAACCTATTGATATATAATCAACTATAACGTTGTAATCAAAAAATAGCTATTTGTAGGGGTAAAATTATAAAATTAACATTACAATAACAATAAAAAAAACACATAAAATATTTAAAAACAGCAATTTATATTTTTTTTGATGTGTTTAAATATAGTTTAAAATTAATCATGATGTGTTTTTGTAAAGATAACACACTATTAAAATTGAAAAATATTGTGTAATATTGCTCATTATTAATAAATAATCAACCCAAATTTTAACGAGTATGAAATTATTAAAATTACGATTTTTTTATTTTATCTGCCTGTTATCTACCCTGGCTACATGGGCACAGGATGTGACTGTGTCAGGTACGGTAACAGATGAAAATGGACTGCCTGTTCCAGGCGCGTCAGTCTATGTAAAAGACACGTCAGACGGAACAATGACAGACATTGATGGTAATTACAAAATTAGCGTGCCATCTACAGGCACACTTGTAATTACTTATGTGGGCTATGCCGACCAAGTGGTGGCTGTTAATGGCCAAACAACTATTAATGCCCAATTGGCCCCAAGTGACCAGGCTATCGAAGAGGTAGTAGTTGTGGGTTACGGCACACAAAAGAAAAGTGTAGTAACCGGCGCTATATCCAGCGTTAAGGCAGAACAGCTTGAAAGTATTCCTGTAAATACAGTGGGTCAGTCTCTACAAGGCCGTGTATCAGGGGTTACTGTTTTTGCTAACTCAGGTCAACCGGGTTCTGGCGCTACTATACGTGTAAGGGGTGTTACATCATTCAGTGGAAATAACTCTCCGCTATTTGTAGTTGATGGTATCCAAACTGATAACATAACTAACCTTAACCAAAATGACATTGCGTCAATTGAGGTGTTAAAAGATGCCGCATCAGCTGCTATTTATGGTACACGCGCTGCCAATGGTGTTGTACTTATCACCACTAAAAAAGGCAAAGCAGGCAAACTTACCTTTAACTACGATGGTTATGCGGGTAGTTCTGCCCCGGCCAGAAAATTAGACCTGCTTAATGCGCAACAGTATGCAACGCTAAGAAATGAGCAGTACTCTAATGGCTTTACCAGCGGAACTTTTACACTTCCTTATCCTAATGCCGCTTCTTTAGGCGCGGGCACTAACTGGCAAGATGTAATTTTTAACAATAGCGCACAACGCTCTCAGCACGAACTGAGCCTAAGCGGTGGAACAGAAAAATCAACATTTTATATGTCATTCAACCTTCTTGACCAGGAAGGTATTGTAATGAGCGACATATCACAATACAACCGTAAAACGTTCCGTTTAAATTCTGACCATCAGGTAACCAAATGGCTTAAAATCGGCCAGCAGGCTACTTTTACAAGAGAAAGAAATGTTGGATTAGGAAATACAAATGGTGAATATGGTGGCCCTCTTGCATCTGCAATTAATCTTGACCCTACTACTCCGGTAATAGTTACTGATCCAAGTACACGCCCTAACTTTAGCGACTATTCTAATCCAAATGCTTTGATGGACGCTAATGGCAACTATTACGGTATTTCTGATGCGGTGCAGCAAGAAATGACGAACCCATTGGCCTATGCACAAACTCGCCGTGGTAATTATGACTGGGCAGACAATATTTTAGGTACTGTTTATGCAGAGGTTACTCCTATAGACGGGCTAAAACTGCGTTCTCAGGTTACAGGTAAGCAAGCGTATTATGGCACAGAAAGCTTTACTCCAAGGTCATACCTTAACCCTAATAACAGTACTACAAGAAACAACCTGTTCAGGTCTTCAAACCAGTCATTCCTTTGGAATATTGAAAATAACATATCATATTCTAAACTTATAGGCGACCATAACTTTAGTGTTCTTGTAGGTCAGGCAGCTTATGTTGATGGCATAAGCAGGGGTAATAATGTTACTTACTTTAACCAGCCGGTAAACAATCATGAAGATGCTTCTTTCAACTGGCCAACTATTCCTGCTGATATACAAGCTGGTGCTTACACAAACGTAGAAAACACCTTGTCTTCTTATTTTGGAAGGGTTACATATGACTATAAAGAAAAATATTTGTTTACAGGTATTGTGCGCCGTGATGGATCATCACGTTTTGGCTCAAACTATAAATATGGTACTTTCCCTTCATTTTCAGTAGGATGGAATCTTCACAAAGAAAACTTCTGGAAAGATAACAGGTATGTTAACCAGGTTAAACTTCGTGGTGGTTATGGTGTAACCGGTAATGATGGTGTAGGCCAGTTCAATTACCTTTCATTAGTAAACGGCGGATATAATTATACTGTTGGTACTTCTGGAGATGTTACAATTGGTAATACTATCAGAAATCCTTCTAACCCTAACCTTCGTTGGGAAGAAACAACAATGATTAACATTGGTGCAGACATAACTCTTTTTGAAGACCTTAATTTAAGCCTTGAGTGGTATAATAAAAAAACCGACGGTATCCTGCAAGACGTGCAAATACCAAGTTATGTTGGTGCATCGGGCGCTCCTTATGGCAACGTAGCGTCAATGAAAAATACAGGTTTTGAAATTGAAGCTTCTTACCGTAAAGACTTTGGTGATTTCAACTTTACCGCAAGCGGAAATTTTTCAACACTGAAAAATACTGTTACAAGTGTAGGTGAAGATCGTGAATTTACTAACGGCCCTTCAATACAGTCATCAGCATTTCCGCTTACCCGCAGTGCGGTAGGCAGTTCATATAATTCATTTTATGGCTTTGAGACTCAGGGAATATTCCAGAACCAGTCTGAAATTGACAATTATACGTCAGCAGATGGCACAGTGATACAGCCTGAAGCTAAACCAGGTGACTTTAGGTGGGCTGACTTAAACAATGACGGTCAAATTACAGAAAAAGACCGTAAATTTTTAGGCCACCCGCTACCAAGCTTTACATATGGTCTGACCCTTAGCTTTGAATATAAAGGCTTTGACCTGAAATTGTTTGGCCAGGGTGTAGGTGGAAACACTATTTACCAAGGGCTACGCAGGCTTGATATGCAAAATGCTAACTGGCAAACTACCGCGCTTAACCGCTGGACAGGCGAAGGTTCGTCAAACACCTATCCAAGGCTTTCAACTTCAGACACAAATCTTAACTTTAGCAGGCCATCAAACTTTTACCTTCAAAAAGGTGACTATTTCAGGGCAAAAATTATACAGTTAGGATATTCTTTGCCAAATGATGTACTTGAAAAAGTTAGCATATCAAAATTAAGGCTGTATGTTACAGCTGAAAACCTGTTTACGTTTACAAAATATACTGGCTTTGACCCCGAAATTGGTGGTGATGTGATGGGAATTGACCGTGGATATTATCCTCAGGCAAGATCGTTTATGATTGGTTGTAATTTACAGTTTTAAAAAAAAACATTGAAATGAAAAAAAATAAAATTAATCTATTTGCTGTAGTTCTGGCAGCCGCAGCGTTGTCAACTTCGTGCAGTGACGAATTTATTGATAAAACCCCTACTGCGCAGGTAACGGAAGACAATTATTATAAAACGGCAGATGATGCTTACCATGCATTGATTGCTGTTTATGACCTGATGAGAAAAGAGTCTGGTGGTTTTGAAAACATGATTGCTATGTATAATGCAGGTTCTGATGATTTTTATGCTGGTGGCGGTAGTCCGTCAGATGGTGCAGGAATCCATGGTTTTGACCATTTTACGCTTAGTGATTCAAATATTCCGAGAAGCTTTTGGGGAGATTACTACCAGGGTATATTTAGGGCGAATGTGTTTTTGGAAAAGCTTCCTGCAATAGAGATGGACGCAAATCTTAAAGCAAGGTATATGGCCGAAACAAAAGCTCTTAGAGGCTATTATTACTTTCAGCTTATAATGATGTTTAAAAATATACCACTTATTACACAAACACTTACACCCGAGCAGTTTTATAACATACCTCAGGCGGAACGTGCTGCGGTATGGGCTCAGATAGAAAGTGATCTTAATGATGCGGTTAATGAAGCCGCTGTTCCTAATATGCTGGATATGGCCACAGAAGCTGGAAGGCTTTCAAAAGGTTCCATGAAAGCCATATTAGGCAAAGTATATCTTGAGCAACACAAAAATACAGAAGCAGCCGCAATGCTTGCAGATGTAAACGGTACACCGGGTGGCACCAGCCAGTATGGCTACCACCTGCTTGCAAATTATAACGAGTTGTGGAATATATACAACAAGTTCAACAGTGAATCAATCCTTGAAAGTAGCCATACTCAAAAAAGTAATGCCGGATGGGGTAACTGGGGTTCAAGTTCGGATGAAGGTAACACACTTAACGTAATGGTAGGCCCACGTGGATATAGCGCCGGTACAGGTGCACCAGCATGGGAAACCGGATGGAGTTTCAATCCAGTAACAGAAAGCTATTACAACTTTATGCAGGGTGACCCACGCTTTAATGCAACTATTGCAGATGTGGCTGCCCTCGTGGCTGCCGGCCAGGCTACTTATAGCCCTGGTGACCAGGATACAGGATACTTCCTTAAAAAGTTCATGCCTACACATTCAGATCTTACTGATGGTGGTGGTGATGTTGTGCTAAATTACAGGCAAAACACATATACCATACGCCTTGCCGATACTTACCTTTTAGAGGCCGAAGCGCTAAATGGTACAGGAGCCAGAGCACAAGCACTGCTTGATGCAGTACGTGCACGTGTAGGTTTGCCTTCAATTCCTGTAACGCCACAAACTGTTTTGGATGAGCGCCGCAGGGAACTTGGTGGTGAGGGACACCGCTTTAGAGATCTTGTTCGTACAGGACAAGCCGCCACAGTACTAGGACCTCTTGGATTTGTACCTGGCAAAAGTGAATTCTTCCCTGTACCCCTACTAGAGCTTTCAAATACTTTAATTGTTCAGGATCCAGCTTATAATCAATAAAAAATTATGAAATTAAATATTTTAAAATCGTTTGTTCTTGCGGCAGCCTTAGCTACGGTAGCCGTGAGTTGTGCACCTGATGAAGTAGAAGGTGGCAATGCATTAACACAGGCAGATATTGATGCATCTTTTACTGCAACAACTGCTAATGGTAACACATATGTTGTTACCGGGTCTGATGACTCCAATATCCAGTATCATACCTGGAAATGGACTTCACCGGATGGCGCTTCAAACCCTCAGGCTTCTCAGGGAGAAATTAAAGGTAACGGTACTATGGAGTTTATATTTCCTATACCGGGCACGTATACATTACAGCACAGGGTAGTAGGCTATAACGGAGGTAAAAGTTCAGTTTCTGAACAAACTTTTACTGTTACAACTTTTGCCCTTGAAGATAACATTGTTGAAAGCCCTAATTTTGAAAATGCAAGCGACTGGACCGTATTTAATACAGGTGGCACACAAACAGTTACCTGGGCATTTAATAACGGCAATGCAACAGCCAGTGGTGGCGTAGCAAACAATTACACCGGACAGGGCATTTATCAGGCCGTTAATGTAGAGGCTGGCAAATATCGCGTAGATATGCATGTTCAAAGCCCCGGTGCATCTGATGCAATGTGGTTTCAGGTATTTACCGGAACGACACAGCCAGTAAACGGCTCTGACTACGGTAGTGATCCTACAGTAATGATAGGATTAAATACGTGGGCTGGCTGCGCGCTTTCTCCGTTTAACGGACAGCTTTCTGCTGTAGGCTGCGTGGGCACGGGTACTGATGTTACTTTTACACAGCCTGGTACTATATACCTTGTTATAAAAGCAGGTACAGGTGCTGATAACGGCGTTAATAACATTTCAGTTTCTGATGTTTCAATGCGTAAGTATATAGAATAATATTTTTGGGTTAGTTATAAATAGCCTGTATTCTTTAATGATTACAGGCTATTTTTTAATCTATAATTTATAAAACGGCTTAGCCATATACATCTCAAAAAAAATGAACAAAAGAAAGAATTTATTATGCGGCTTTTTGCTCTTGGCGTGCACAACTATATGGGCACAGCAGGCAGCCAAACAAAAAACATATTCAGCATCAGGAAAAAAAGTTACGGTGTATACCACTGCCGATACTTTAAACCTGAGGCTTACCAAAACTAATGACCTTAATTTCAGCGCCTCTAAACAGCCGCTTGAAACAGAAATATCAATATTTGTTGAACCTTCAAAAACATTTCAGAGCATTCTGGGTATTGGTGGGGCTATAACAGATTCAAGTGCCGAAGTTTTCGGCAAACTGCCTCTAGATAAGCAAAAAGAATTCCTCAATGCTTACTATAGCAAGGATAATGGCATTGGCTACTCTATAATACGCACAAACATACACAGCTGCGACTTTAGCAGTGATAGCTATACATATATAAAAGAAGGTGATAAAAGTCTCAAATCATTTAGTATTGAGCATGATAAAAAATACCGCCTTCCACTTATAAAACAGGCATTGGCCCTTTCCGGTAAAACTACCACTGTGTTTGTAAGCCCATGGAGCCCACCTGCTTTTATGAAAGACAGTAAAAACATGCTTAAGGGTGGAAAACTGCTTCCAGAGTTTTATCAGACATGGGCAGATTATTATGTTAAGTTTATTCAGGCTTATGAAAAAGAAGGAGTTCCTGTGTGGGGTCTTAGTGTTCAAAACGAGCCTATGGCTACACAAACTTGGGAATCTTGTATATACACAGCCGAAGAAGAACGTGACTTTCTTAAAAATTATTTAGGCCCCACAATTAAAAAGTCTCTGGGAGACAAAAAAATTATTGTTTGGGATCATAACCGCGACCTAATGAACCAACGTGCTAACATTATTTTCAATGACCCTGAAGCATCTAAATATGCATGGGGTATTGGTTTTCACTGGTACGAAACCTGGGCAGGTGGTAAGCCAATGTTTACAAATGTTAAAGAAGTAGCAGAAGCTTATCCTGATAAAAATATCATGTTTACTGAAGGATGCGTTGAAAAATTTGATGCCGCAAAATATCAGTTTTGGGCAAATGGTGAGCGTTATGGCGAGTCTATGATAAACGATTTTAATAATGGCACGACCGGCTGGACAGACTGGAATATACTTCTTGACGAAAAAGGCGGCCCTAACCATGTGGGTAATTTTTGCTTTGCTCCTATTCATGCTGATACAAAAACAGGGAAACTTATTTATACACCATCTTACTACTATATAGGCCACTTTTCAAAATTTGTGGCACCACAGGCAAAACGTGTAAGTACCGCCGTGAGCCGCAGCCAGCTTATTAGCGCTTCTTTTCTTAATACAAATGGCGAAATAGCTACTGTAGTAATGAATACAAGTGATAAAGCCATTAACTACAGCCTTATTATAGGTGCAGAGAAAGTAGCGGTTAACATACCTGCTCACGGCATACAAACGCTGGTTTATTAAATATAAATCTGTAAACAATTATGAGAAAAAAAATATTGACCGGCTTACTGCTACTCGCAGCTACAGCAGGATTTAGCCAGGGCTTTTTGCACCAAAGCGGCCAAAATATTGTAGATGCAGATGGTAACAATGTGCTGCTTCGAGGCCTGGGCCTTGGCGGCTGGATGGTTCAGGAAGGCTATATGCTTCAAACCAGTGCGTTTGCTGGGCCACAACACGATATAAGGGCTAAAATAGAACAGCTTATAGGTGCCGATAATACCGAAGCTTTTTATCAGGCTTACCGTAACAATGGTATTACAAAAGCTGATATTGACTGGCTTAAATCTCAGGGATTTAACTCTATCAGGCTACCGATGCACTATAACCTGTATACATTGCCCATTGAACAAGAACCTGTAGCGGGCCAAAACACATGGCTTACCGAAGGTTTTGAGCGTACAGACCTATTGGCACAATGGTGTGCCGATAACGAAATATACCTGATACTCGATATGCACGCTGCACCGGGCGGACAGGGTAAAGACTCTAACATTTCTGATTATGATGATACAAAACCATCATTGTGGGAAAGCAGTGCAAACCGCCAGAAGATGATTGCGCTGTGGCAGGAACTTGCCACCCGTTATAAAGATAATGAATGGATAGGAGCATACGACCTTATTAATGAGCCTAACTGGGCCTTTACCGGTACTAACCAAAACGGTTGCGACGAAAATTCAAATGCACCGCTACGCCAGTTAATGGTTGATATTACCGCTGCTATAAGGCAGGTAGATACTAACCACATGATTATTATAGAAGGTAATTGCTGGGGTAATAACTATAATGGCATATTCCCGCTTTGGGATAATAATATGACCCTGAGCTTCCACAAATACTGGAATAACAATACCCAAGGGTCTATACAAGGTATGCTTAACTTAAGAAGCCAGTATAACGTGCCACTGTGGCTTGGCGAAAGCGGCGAAAACTCTAACGTATGGTTTAGGGATGCTATTAAGCTTGTCGAATCAAATAATATTGGGTGGGCCTGGTGGCCTATGAAAAAAATAGAAAGCATTGCCGGTGTTACCGATGTTACTAAAACCGCTGATTACCAGCAGCTGCTTAACTATTGGACAAACGGAGGTACGGCACCATCGGCGGCCTTTGCAACATCTACCCTGATGCAAATGGCCGAAAACTACAAGTTTGAAAACGTTACTAAGAAAACAGACGTTATTGATGCAATGTTCCGTCAGGTACAAACTGATGAGACTGTGGCTTACCAAACCCATACCCTTCCCGGAAAAGTGTACGCTAGTACCTATGACCTTGGGACTAACGGTTTTGCCTACTTTGATAATGATGTGGCAACATATCATACCGACGGCGGTAGCTATACGGCATGGAACCAGGGATGGGCAGGCCGTAACGACGGTGTAGATGTACAAACAGGTAGTGATGCTGTTTCTAACGGGTATCAGGTAGGTTTTATACAAACCGGTGAATGGCTTCTATTTACAATACCTGCTACTGAGCTTAAAGCTTATGATATTGATATTCGCTATGCTGGAATAGGGGGCTTACTGCATCTTGAAGACCAGGAAGGCCGAATATCTGAAACCATTACACTACCCTCTACAGGTGGGTATGATACGTGGTCTACAGTAACCCTTACAGATGTGCTGGTAAAAGAAGGCACTAATAAAATAAAGGTTTATTTTGATGGGGGGGGCTTTAACCTTAACTACCTCGAGTTTAAAAATCCATCTTCATCAGCCGATGCTGTTTTTAAAGTTATCGATACATCTACTAATGTACTTGGTGATAAAATAAATGTGTCTTTTAACAAAGATATGCAGGCATCTATTGACTTTACAGCAAGTAACCTTTCACTTAAAGTAAATAACAATGCTGTTGCTATCAACAGCATTACTCTGGCGGCTGATAATTCATTTGTAATTACCCCCGCTGCACCAATAAGCGCAGGAGATGTAGTTAAACTTACCTATGCAGGCACTAACCTTATAGCAATTGACGCTACCATACAAGCTGCTTTTAGTGATAAAGCTGTAACAAACCGTGTAGGCAACATACAGCAGATATCAGGAACTATCCAGGCAGAGTCATTTTACACTAATAACGGCCTTACCCTTGAAACCAGTACTGATGTTAATGGCGGGCAAAACGTAGCTTATACTGATGCAGGTGATTACCTTGATTACCTTGTTAACGTTAATACTAATGGCAATTACCGCATAGAATATCGTTCTGCAGGGCAAAACCAGACAGGTCAGGTAAAACTTCAGCTTGTAAACGGCACCACCCAGGATATACAAACCGTTAGCCTCTCACCTACCGGTGCATGGCAAACATGGGCAACCACTACCACGCAGGCAGTACTGCCCGCTGGGAGGTATTACCTAAGGATTTTAATTACCGCGCCAGGCTTTAACCTTAATTGGGTTAAGTTTTCATTACAGGCTGAGGATGATGACAACGATGGTGTAGCCAATACAGAAGACATTTGCCCCGGCACACCTGCTAATACAGTGGTTGACTTTACAGGTTGCACTTTGTTTACACTACCTGCTACTAACTTTGCGATACAAATTACAAGCGAAAGCTGCAGGTCATCTAACAATGGCAGTATCAATATAACGGCAGCTGCAAACCATAATTATGTAGCTACGTTAACCGGTACTGGCAGCCAAAACAATAGTTTTACCAGTACAACATCTTTTGCTAACCTGCAAGCCGGTAATTATCAATTGTGCATTACATTACCTGAAGCTCCGGCATACCAGCAATGCTTTGATGTTGTTATTACAGAACCACAGGACCTGGCTGTTTTATCAAGGGTTATGGCACCGCAATACCAGGTAGAACTAGACCTGTATGGCAGTGAGAACTATAACATTAAATTAAACAATACAGTTTACACTACAAGCCAGAGCACAATAACACTTACGCTAAATCCGGGTGAAAATAACGTTGAGGTAAAAGCTGACAGCGATTGCCAGGGTATTTACAGAGAGAGGATTATGCTTGATGATAAAGCCGTTGTATATCCTAACCCGGTTAATGGTGATATGGTGTATGTAAGTATTCCTGTCACTACGGAAAAAGTTTACATTGAAGTATTCAACCTGCTTGGCGCAAGAGCTATGGTTAAAGAATTTAATGCCCAGGACAATGTTTTTGCAATTAGTACTAACGGGCTTGCCTCAGGTGTTTATGTAATGAAGATTGTATCAGGAAGCTATTCGTTTAACACTAAAATTGTAAAAGAATAATGAAAAAGTTAGTTATAGCACTTGCTGCCTGCGCATTGATTATGTCTTGCGGCAGCGATGACGGTGGTACGGGTGGCAATGGGCAAAATGCCGATGGCGCAGTACTTACAGCACCTCTTAATAATTCTGAATGTACAACAGGAACAGAGGTTAACACCACCCAAAGCAAAGTTCTTTTTCAATGGGATGCAGCAAATGACGCTCAAAGTTACTTTGTATATGTAAAAAACCTTGAAACACAAAGCGTACTGCAATATAATGCCGGAAGCAATACATCTATCGAAATTACACTTGAAAAGGCAACGCCTTATTCATGGTATGTAAATGCCAATAAGGCCACGAATAGTGTGAGTAGTGAAACGTGGAAGTTCTACAACTCCGGGTCGGGCATAACTAATTATGCTCCTTTTCCCGCAGAGGTTGTAGCCCCTGCAATAAGCGCTTCAGTTTATGGCCCTACGGTTACACTACAATGGTCTGGTAGCGATCTTGACAGTAATATTGATGGATATGAAGTTTATTTTGGAACTACGACCAACCCCACAACACTTGGCGGAACAGTTACCCAGCCCACGTTTAGCGTGCCTGTAACCAGCGGTGCTACTTATTACTGGAAAGTTGTAACCAAAGATGATGAGGGAAACACAAGTACTTCACCTGTATTTCAGTTCAAGGTTTTATAATACCTTAATATTTATAATTAAAAACGGCCCCATGCGATTGCATGGGGCCGTTTGCTTTTATATCCGGTGGAAGATTACCTTGAATAATTAGGCGCTTCTTTAGTAATGGTAACGTTATGCGGATGGCTTTCGGCAATACCGCTTGATGTTAAGCGTACAAACCTTGACGTTTCCTGTAGTGTTGGTATGTCTTTAGCACCACAGTAACCCATACCGGCACGTAGCCCGCCCACAAACTGCAGCATGCTCTCAAACAGCTCGCCTTTGTATGGCACACGGCCCACAATACCTTCCGGTACAAGCTTTTTGATATCGTCTTCCACATCCTGGAAATATCGGTCTTTAGAGCCTTCCTGCATAGCCTCGACAGAACCCATACCACGGTATGACTTAAATTTACGGCCTTCAAATATAATGGTCTCTCCGGGCGATTCTTTAGTACCGGCAAGCAATGAACCAAGCATTACACAATCGGCCCCTGCCGCAAGCGCCTTAGGGATATCGCCGGTATAGCGTATACCACCATCAGCAATAACCGGCACGCCTGTACCTTTAAGGGCCGCAGCAACCTCAAGCACCGCACTAAATTGCGGAAAGCCTACTCCGGCCACTACACGTGTGGTGCAGATAGACCCCGGACCAATACCTACTTTAACAGCATCTGCCCCGTTTTCGGCAAGGTATATGGCTGCCTCAGGTGTAGCAATGTTACCCACTACCACTTCAAGATCAGGAAACTGCGCCTTAACCTCTTTTAAGACCTTTACAACGCCCTGCGTGTGCCCATGTGCTGTATCTATAATAACAGCGTCTACACCGGCGTTAACAAGTGCCTCTGCGCGTTTTACAGCATCGGCGGTAACGCCTAAAGCAGCAGCAACGCGAAGCCTGCCATATTTATCTTTATTTGCAATGGGCTTTTGGGTAACTTTGGTAATATCCCTGTATGTAATAAGGCCGATCAATTTGTAATCTGCGTTTACAACAGGCAGTTTTTCAATCTTGTGTTTTTGAAGAATACCTTCAGCCACGTCGAGCGTGGTACCCTCGCCTGCTGTAACAAGGTTCTCGCTGGTCATTACCTCAACAATGGCACGGCTGTTATCACGCTCAAAGCGCAGGTCACGATTAGTTACAATACCTTTAAGTAAGCCGTTAACATCTACCACAGGTATACCCCCTATGCCATACTCACGCATAACATTTTTAGCATCTTTTACCGTGGCTGTAAGTGATAAAGTAACCGGATCGATAATCATGCCGCTTTCTGCACGCTTTACTTTGCGAACCTCATTAGCCTGCTGCTCAATGGTCATGTTTTTGTGCAAAACACCTATACCACCTTCACGGGCCATAGCTATAGCCATAGCGCTCTCGGTAACGGTATCCATAGCGGCAGAAACCACAGGAACGTTAAGTATTATATTTCTTGAAAACCTCGATTGTATATTTACTTCGCGGGGTAAAACTTCGGAGTAACTTGGAACAAGTAGAACATCATCGTAGGTAAGGCCCTCGCCGATAATTTTAGCTGTGTGTGCTTTCATGCTGCAATTTGTAGTTAAATTGCGTGCAAATATAGTGCTTTTTAGCGGAATGCGAAAACGCAAACCCCATAAAATAAATTTATAGCTATATAGGCTTAATGAAAATCGCCGAAAAGCTTTGTTGCCTCATTATAGGCACTTTCAAAACTAAGTGCGTTTAAGCCAGCATCAGCCTTTGCGGCAGTAAAGTAAGAAAGCATCTTTTCAGTCGGCATATTGCCTGTAAGCTCATCCTTAGCCATTGGGCATCCTCCAAAGCCCTGTATGGCGCCGTCAAAACGGCGGCATCCGGCTTGGTAAGCCGCATCAACTTTTTCATGCCACTTATTAGGTACTGTATGCAGGTGTGCACCGAACTCAATTGCTGGAAACGCGGGTATAAGATTAGAAAACAGGTAGTCGATAACATCAGGCGTTGAAGTGCCTACGGTATCAGATAAAGATAATATCTTAACGCCCATAGTGGCGAGTTTTTGCGTCCACTCCCCTACTATATCTACATTCCAGGGGTCACCATAGGGATTTCCAAAACCCATGGAAAGGTACGCCACCGACTCTTTATCAGCCGCATGTGCCACATCCAGTATTTCCTGAAGCGTTATAATAGATTGCGCAATAGTTTTGTGGGTGTTACGCATCTGGAAGTTCTCTGATATAGAAAACGGATAACCCAGATATTGTATTTCCTTATGCTGCGCAGCTGCTTGTGCGCCTTGTGTATTGGCAATTATGGCAAGAAGCCTGGTGTTGCTATTAGACAAGTCCAGCCTTGACAGCACCTCGGCCGTATCCTGCATTTGCGGAATAGCCTTAGGTGATACAAAGCTGCCAAAGTCGAGCGTATCAAAGCCAACGCGCAGCAACGATTGTATGTAATCTGCCTTACGTTTTGTAGGTATAAAATCCTTGATACCCTGCATGGCATCCCGTGGACATTCTATGATTTTTACTTTTTCCAAAGGTTTTGAGTTGCTTAGGTTCTAAGGTACTAAGTGGCTATGCACCTAAGACTCTAAAATCCTTTTATTAATATCTTTTATAAGCGCCGGACCTTCATAAATAAAGCCCGTATACAGCTGTACAAGGCTTGCGCCAGCCTCAAGCTTCTCAATGGCATCGTCGGCACTGTGTATACCACCCACGCCAATTATAGGAAATGCTTTATTGCTCTTCTCTGAAAGGAATCGTATTACTTCCGTTGACCGTTTGGCTAATGGTTTTCCGCTTAATCCACCCACTTCATTTTTATCTTCAGATTGTAAGCCATCTCGCGATATAGTAGTGTTAGTTGCTATAACTCCGGCAATTGCCGTACTTTTTACAATGTCTATGATATCTAAAAGCTGCTCATCAGTCAAATCAGGAGCTATTTTTAATAAAATAGGCTTTTGCTTAGGGCGCGCAACATTTTTATCCTGAAGCGTTTGCAGCAGTCTGGTTAGCGGCTCTTTATCCTGCAATTCACGCAGGTTGGGGGTATTAGGCGAACTCACATTCACCACAAAATAATCTACATAATTGTACAAAGCGTCAAAACAAATCTCATAGTCGCTAACAGCATCTTCATTTGGCGTAAGCTTATTTTTGCCTATATTACCACCTATAAGCACATGCCCATTGCCAGGCGGATTGTTTTTTAAACGTGCAGCCGCAGCATGTACTCCCCCGTTATTAAAGCCCATACGGTTGATTATAGCACTGTCTTTTCGTAACCTGAAAAGCCTTTTTTTAGGATTACCATCTTGCGGTTTTGGGGTGAGTGTACCAATTTCTATAAAACCGAAACCCAGGTTGCCCAACTGCTTATACAACTTTGCATCTTTATCCAGACCGGCCGCAAGCCCTACCGGGTTTTTAAATTTTAAACCGAACACTTCACGCTCCAGCCTGGCATCGCTCACTTCATAAACCGATCTAAAAACCGCGGGCAATCCGGGAATGCTGTTTAAGAACCGGATTGAGGAAAATGTAAAATGGTGCACTTTTTCCGGGTCAAATTTAAAAAGTAAAGGCCTAATGAGCGATTTATACATGATTTTAGTTGTGTTGTTACTGCAAATTTAAGATTCTGAAAAAAATATAGCTATTAAATTGATAATTTAATTTTAAAAGGTTTGCTATTATATGTGGTATACCCTAAATTTATGGGTACCTTACTTTAATATCATGGAAAATACCGGACTTACTAAAGACGCAGGTTATCAGGCAGGCGTGCGTAAAACTATTCCACTTACATTACATGATATATGGAATTTCCTGTTCTCTGAAAAAGGCATACAAACCTGGCTGGGCTACTACGGTGAATTGAAATGGCAAAGAAACCAGCAGTATACCACAAAATATGGCACTTTTATTTGTATAAGGGTATATAAAGAATTAAGCCATGTTCGGCTTAAGTACCGCAAAAAACAATGGGAAAACAGCTCCACTATTCAACTAAGGGTTGTACCCTCTAAAAGTGGTACTACCATAAGTTTTCACCAGGAAAAGCTGCTGGATGCTGAACAACGCAACGAAATGAAACTGCATTGGGACAAAGTGCTGCACCAGATAGAAAAGGAACTTAATAAAAAAGTGTTCTGATTGCCCATTGCAAATAAATTGTAAATTTGTGGTCAAAACAAAAACCACAAAATGCAGCACATTATAAACCGCTTTATAAGCTACGTAACCGTTGATACAGAAAGCGACCCAAATAGCAACACTACACCCAGCACCGCCAAGCAGTGGGATCTTGCCAATAAACTTGTTGAAGAACTAAAGGCTATAGGCCTTGAAGACGTAACCATAGATGAGAATGCCTACATTATGGCTACCCTGCCCTCTAACGTCTCGCATGAGGTTCCTGTGATAGGGTTTGTATCGCACTTTGATACTACACCTGATTTTACAGGAGCTAATGTAAAGCCACAAATTATTGAAAATTATGATGGTGGCGACATAATTTTGAATAAAGAGCAAAACATTATACTCTCTCCAAAATATTTTAAAGACCTGCTGCAATATAAAGGCCAGACGATTATTACAACCGATGGCACTACGCTGCTGGGCGCAGACGATAAGGCCGGTATTACCGAGATTGTCTCTGCAATGGAGTACCTTATAAAGAACCCTGAAATAAAACACGGCAAAATACGTATAGGCTTTACGCCCGACGAAGAGATAGGCCGTGGCGCGCATAAGTTTGACGTTGCAAAGTTTGGAGCCGAATGGGCCTATACCATGGACGGCAGCCAGATAGGCGAACTGGAGTATGAGAACTTTAATGCTGCAGGCGCTAAAATTACTTTTAGTGGCAAAAGTGTACACCCCGGCTATGCAAAAGGCAAGATGATAAACTCTATGCTTATTGCAAATAAGTTTATATCAAAGCTACCTAAAGAGGAAGTGCCGGAAATGACTAAAGGATACGAAGGCTTTTTTCATGTTACAGGCATTAGCGGCAGCATTGAAGAGAGCGTTGTTCAGCTTATCATACGCGATCATGACAGCAGGAAATTTAAGAAACGAAAAAAGCTGGTTAAAAAATTTGTTGACGCAATTAACCGTAAACATAAAAAACAGTTTGGCGGCGATGTTGCCCTGGCCGAAATTAAAGACCAGTATTATAATATGAAAGAAAAGCTAGAACCTGTTTTCCATATTGTAAAAATCGCCGAAAAAGCAATGAAAGACATGGGTATAAAGCCTATTATAAAACCAATTCGCGGTGGTACCGATGGCTGCCAGCTGAGTTACATGGGGCTTCCCTGTCCTAACATATTTGCCGGGGGACATAACTTTCACGGCAAATATGAATATGTGCCGGCAGAAAGCATGGTAAAAGCCATGCAGGTTATTGTGCGTATTGCAGAGCTTACTGCTAAAGAAAAAAAGTAGCTGGTATGCCCGAAAATATGGAATAAAGAGCACCTGTGGCCTGAAGGGCTGGAGGTGCTTAAATCCATTATTGCCAGGACTGAGCTTGTTGAAACCATTAAATGGGGGGGGGGCCGGTTTATACATTAAACGGTAAAAACGTACTGGCTTTGGGCGGTTTCAAAAAAATTTTTACAATATGGTTTCATAAAGGTGTGTTTTTAAGAGGTGGGACCGGGCTGCTGGTAAACGCAAATGAGGGTACAACCAAATCTTTACGTCATTGGTGATTATCGGCTACTGAAGTTAATTAGGCGTTAGTGCTTGCATATATTAACAAAGCCATTGCTGTAGAAACAGCAGGATTAGGCCTTGCGCCCGCTAAAAAGGAGCTTGTTATGCCACAATACTTCCGCAAGCAGTTAGACGCCTCTGAAGCCCTTAAAATAGCTTTTGGAGCCTTTACTCTTACAGGCAAAAAGAGTTTGCAGAATGTTGCCGAGGCAAAACAGGACAAGACAAAACTGGCGCGTTTTGAAAAAATAAAGCCCCTGATACTTGCGGGCAAAGGCCTTAACGACAAGTACCGTTAGCCGCTAAATTTATTTTTTACAAGCCATAATAACCGATGTGTTTTATTGTTATCATTGCAATAAAATAACCTTAACATCCTTTACCTTATGAAAGCATTTTTAAGGCCTGTAATACTCTTTACAGCCCTGCTTGCCACAACCTTGTGCCACGGACAGCAAGAAGACATTTTAACCGCAGAAGACTGGAACTCTGTTATTCCTTACCTTGTAGATGAAGACTGGATAAATGCCGAAAAGGTATCAGGCGAGTTATTAAAACGCTTTAAAGGCGATGATGAAATGCTTGATGAGGCAGGTATTGTGCGCTATATGTACATAAATGCTGCAGGGGGATTAGTAGGATCTAAAGAAATTGAAAAAGAGGACGCCCTTGAAAAGCTTAAAGGGTTAGAAGGAAAGGTTATTGTTACCCCATTTAATATGTATAAAAAGGGCGGTATGTTTAATTACCTAACATTATCTGAAGATGGTAAAAACTGGAGTAAGTGCGTGGCTAACGATGCAGCTACAGAAATACATATTTTTGAAATCTTTGAAATGGATGATAAACTTTTGATAGATAATGCCACTCAGTATGAAGGTAAAACCATGCGCATGATTGCACTGATTAAAGAGATTAAAACGGGCGGTTATGCCATGCCTCGCCTTGAAATAACCTATAAATCAACCGAAATATGGGATATGCAGGAAGATTAATAAATTTAGATAAAGCAAAAAACCCACGCTGAGCGTGGGTTTTTTTATATCCTTATTGAATAAGAATTAAGCGTTTTCAGTTTGCTCTGCTACGATTTCGTAAGGAAAATCTACAATAACATCGCGGTGAAGCCTTATTGTTGCAGAATATTTGCCTGTACGTTTTACAATACCGCTGGTAATGAATTTTCTATCTATAGACTGGCCATTTTTCTCAAGTGCCTCAGCAATATCTGCATTGGTTACAGAACCAAATAGTTTTTCGCCACCTGCTTTAGCGGTAATTTTAACCTCAATGCCTTTAAGTGCCTCAGCAATTTGTTTCGCATCGTTAACCACTTTTTGCTCTTTAAAAGCCCTTTGTTTAAGGTTTTCTGCTAAAACTTTTTTAGCTGTAGGTGTTGCAGTAATTGCAAAACCCTGTGGGATAAGGAAGTTACGGCCATAACCGGCCTTAACAGTAACAACATCATCTTTAAAACCTAAGTTTTGTACGTCTTGTTTAAGTATAAGTTCCATAATAGTGCTTCCTTTTTATTTTAATAAATCAGCCACATATGGCATTAGTGCTAAATGACGTGCCCTTTTAACGGCAACAGATACTTTTCTCTGGAATTTTAGAGACGTACCGGTAAGGCGACGAGGAAGGATTTTGCCCTGCTCGTTTACAAATTTCAACAAGAAGTCAGGATCTTTATAATCCACATATTTAATGCCTGCTTTTTTGAAGCGGCAATATTTTTTTTGCTTGTTAGTTTCAATATTTAAAGGCGTAAGATATCTGATATCTCCGTCTTTTTTTCCTTTAGCTGACTGCTCTATAGTTGACATAACTTAGTTTGCTTTAGTTTTTAGTTTTTCCCTTCTTCTTTCTGCCCAAGATATAGCGTGCTTGTCAAGGCTAACGGTTAAGAAACGCATAACCCTCTCGTCACGACGAAATTCGGTTTCAAAACCAATCAAAAGCTCAGCAGGTGCTGTAAATTGCAGTAATGTGTAAAATCCGCTTTTTTTATTCTGGATTTCGTAGGCCAGTTTTTTAAGGCCCCAGTCTTCTTTAGACACAATTTCGGCGCCTCTTGAAGTAAGGTAATCTTCAAACTTGCTTACTGTTTCCTTTACCTGGGTTTCAGATAAAACGGGATTCAAGATGAAAACAGTTTCATAATGGTTCATAATACAGTATTTATTTTGTTATAAATTGGGTGCAAATGTAGTTATTAATATTTAATTAGCAAACCCCAAAATTGCTTTTTTTCACTGTTAAAAAAACCTTTTATTCTTTATATTTGTAATCATCAGCACTAATCAACAAAATTATTACTAAACTTTACTAATACCAACTTATAGATGAAATTAAACTGTGTTGTTGTAGACGACAGTACAATACAGAGGATTACCATCGCTAAGCTTGTAAACGAGCATCCTGACCTAAATCTGGTAGGAGACTTCTCTAACGCATCGGAAACACGTAACTGCATTGCTAACAGAAATGTAGATTTGCTGTTTCTGGATATTGAGATGCCGGTACAAAGCGGTTTTGACCTTCTGGACGGGCTAAAAAACAGGCCGCAGATTATATTTGTATCTTCCAAATCGGATTATGCCCTGCGCGCCTTTGATTATGCTGCCCTTGACTACCTTCAAAAACCGGTTACTAAAGACCGCTTTAACAGGGCGGTACAAAAAGCAATTGAATTTAACCAGCTCAAAAAAGACGGACCTGAAGAAGAAGGAGAATTTATTTTTGTAAAAAGCAACCTTAAAAATTTCAAGGTATATATAGATAAAATCAAATGGGTTGAGGCTTTTGGCGATTATATCAAGATAATAACCGAAGATGAAAGCCACCTTGTACTGTCTACCATGAAATCTTTTGAGGCAGAATTGCCATCTGATAAATTTTTAAGGGTACATAAATCTTACATCATCAACATTGACAAGGTAGAGCGCTTTAACAGCAAATTTGCAGAGATAGGCACAGCAAAGATACCATTGAGCCGAAATAAAAAAGAAGACCTGGCCCTGGCCCTGGGTAAAGATCAGTAAGGATCTACATTTACCGTAACCTTTACCGCCCTGTATTGTGGCACTGCATCAAGGCTGTCTAAAATTTTGCGTATAGCGGTTTTTGTTTTGCCCAGCGGTTCACCTAAGGGTATTTTTACCAATATAGCCCTAATATATTCGTTCCTGATACGGCTAATAGCAGGTTCTTCGGGGCCTAATACCGGTACATGTATCTGCTGCACTAATACATTATAAAGCCACAGTGAAGCATCTTTAAGCTTCTCATAATCTTTATGCTTAAGGCTTATGCGTACCATCCTGAAATAAGGAGGATATTTATAATTATGCCGTTCATAAAGCTGCTCCCTAAACATGCCTTCATAATCATTTTCTGTTACCTGTCTTATTACATTGTGCAGCGGGTTATAGGTTTGTATCATAACGGTGCCTCTTATATCTTTGCGGCCGGCACGGCCCGCTACCTGCACCATCATTTGGTAAGCCCTTTCAAAAGCACGAAAATCCGGCTGGTACAGCATGTTATCCGCGTTTAAAATACCCACAAGGCCCACATTATCAAAATGCAGCCCTTTAGCCAGCATTTGGGTACCTACCAGTATATCTGTTTCGCGGTTTTTAAACGCATCTATTATTTTTTCATAGCCATGCCTGCCCCGCGTGGTGTCCTGATCCATACGCCATGAATTTTTATCAGGAAACAGCACTTTAAGCTCCTGCTCTATTTGCTCTGTACCAAAGCCTTTAGATGTAATATCGGTACTATGGCATTTATGACAGTGGGTAGGGTTTGCAATATGATGTCCGCAATAATGGCATCGCAGCTGGTTTTTGTACTTGTAATACGTAAGGCTTACATCGCACTGCGGGCACTGGGGCACATGCCCGCAGGTCATACACTCTATCCATGGTGAAAAGCCCCTCCTGTTTTGAAAAAGTATAACCTGCCGGCCGTTTGCAAGAGTTTCGGCAATAGTTTCAATGAGAGTATTGCTAAAATGACCCGTCATTTGCTTACGCTTGTACTTATCCTTGAGGTCTACAAGTACAATTTCGGGCGGAAGCACCTTACCAAAGCGTTCTTTTAGCTCAACATAACCGTATTTGCCAGAAGTTACATTAGTATAGCTTTCAATAGAGGGTGTGGCAGATCCTAACAGTACTTTTGCATTATGGAAGTTTGCAAGCAGAATGGCAGCATCTCGGGCATGATATCGCGGCGCCGGATCCTGCTGCTTGAAAGTTTGTTCATGCTCTTCATCTATTATAATTAGCCCAAGTTCCTGAAAAGGGAGAAACAGTGCCGATCGCGCCCCAATTACAACCTGAGCCTTATTGCTACCCTCTAATGTATGGCTCCAGGCCTCTACCCTTTCGTTATTAGAATATTTGGAATGAAACACTGTTACACTGTTACCAAAATAAGCCGTAAGCCTAACCACCAGCTGTGCTGTTAGCGCAATTTCGGGCAGTAGATACAGCACCTGTTTGCCTAAAGCAATGTATTCTTCTATAAGCTTTATATAAATTTCAGTTTTACCGCTTGAAGTAATACCGTGTAGCAATGTTACCGCATGGTTGCCAAAGCTGATTTTTATTGCTGTAAATGCCTCATTTTGCTTATCAGAAAGTGAAAAATCAGCATTATCAGACCCGGAAAAAGTAACCCTGTCATGCTGTATATAATATTCTTCAAAAATGCCTTTATCAACCAGCAATTTTACAACGGCAGCTGTGGCACCTGCATCAGTAAGCCTCTTGACTGTTACGGGCTTCTTCTCCCCTGCATACAACTGGAAATACATCAGTACAGCCTCGCGCTGCTTCTGGGCACGAGACAGTAACTGCAGCAGGTTGTTTAGCTGTTCTTCCTTTAAAAACTCTTGCTGCAGGCGTATATATCGTATTTTTTTTGGCTGATATTTCTCGCCTACCTCCTCCTGCAACACAATGGCACTTTTAGTAATAAGCCTGCTTAACACAGGCAGTATTGTCTTTTTGTTAAGTATTGACACCACTTCCTGAACTTTCAACGCCGACTGCGTCTGAAGCGCCTCATACACAAGATACTCTTCATCTGTAAGATTTATCTCAAGTGGGTTAAAGTCTTTATGAGCAGTTATTATGGTTTCGCTTTCAAGCAAAAAACCCGATGGCATGGCAGATTTGTAAACTTCGCCTATGCTACACATATAATAATCTGCCACCCACTGCCAGTGCTTCAACTGAACAGGCGTTACCAATGGGGTATCGTCTAATATCTGGTGGATATCTTTAGCGGCATACAATTGCGGCGGATTTTGATGTAATGCTGTTACAAGTCCGGTATAGATTTTAATTTTACCAAAGGGTACCGCAACGCGCATGCCTGGCTTAATAAAGCGATACTCTGCCTGGGTAACGGCATAAGTAAAAGGCCTGGGTAATGCAAGGGGTAAAATAACTTCAATAAAATATGGCATAATTACTAATTGTAGCAATACAAATATAATTCTATATTTTGATTTGCTATACTCTGCGGCCCTATCATATCATACGATATACTAAAACGAAACAGTAGTGGCATTTAAGGAAGATTATGTTAACAAAATTTAAACATTTATTGGCAATTCCTTACCAAAATCTTAAAGGTTTATGGCTCATCTTTGCACTACAACCTTCTAAACTATATTACCATGAAAAGAAATATTGACCTGGCAACGATCAAAAGTTTTATCCTCACAAATGCCTTAACAGAAAATGTAATGCTTATGCTTCACCCCTCTAACTTTGATAAGTTAGTAAAAACGGGCAAAAATAAGGCAAAAGCACTTTGTATATCAGGCATCAATATCATTTCTGATAATAATGATGAAGTAAACGAAGGTGAAATTGATGTACTTGAAATACGTTTTAGCTAATACATAAAACTATATTAATAAAAAGTCCGCTTAAACTAGCTGAAACGGACTTTTTATTTTATTCAGCAATAAAAATCTTATCGAGGTCTTCTTTGCAAATAGGCTTAAGCAGGTAATCTTTTACAATTTCCGCATATCCTTTAGCTTTATTTATATCTACCTCATCGTTAGATGAACTTATCATATAAATAAGTGAACTTTTAGGCAACGTTACAGCAAGTTTACTGTATTCTTCTATAAACTGCCACCCATTCATTATAGGCATATTTACATCAAGTAAAATTAAGTCAGGCAGAGCGTTAGCATCATTATTTTTTTTAATAGCCTCAATGGCTTCATTACCATTATGAAAAAATGAGGTAGCAACTGCTATACCATTTTGCTTAAAAAGGTTTTTAAGCAAAAAATGATAAATCTTATCGTCATCTATAACATAGAGATTATTGATTTTCTTCATTAAAATAAATTTTGAAAGTTGTACCCTTGTTCACTTCGCTATATACTCTTATTTTACCGCCCATGGCCTCAACCTGGTTTTTTGTTATAAATAAGCCTATACCACGGGAGTTTTGATGTTTATGAAATGTTTTATACATACCAAAAAGGGCGTTTTTGTGCTTTTTAAGATCCAGGCCTACACCATTATCTGTAACGGATAATACTTTTACACCCTTTTCTAAAGCAAAATCATATGATATTACAGGTTTTCTGTCAGGGCTTGAATATTTTATGGCATTAGTTGTAAAATTAAGCAAGATACTTTCCAGATAGGCAGGATTGTAATTAACCGTTACATCAAGCGGAATATTAATTTCTATAGTAACGCTGTGTTTTGTTATCTCATTGTGCAGTATAGTAAGTATATTTTTTAAATAATGCCTAAGGTTTAAATCTTCGCGTAATATCTTTATCTCGGTCTGAATTTCAACGAGTTCTTTAAGATGGCTGATAGTAACCGTTAATCCATCTGAAATACCTTCCAGATGATCGAGCATCTCTTCTCTTTCTTCATCTTCCGTAGCATTTTTAAAAAGGTCGAGCAGCATTTTTAGGTTACTGGCATGAGACCTGAGGTTGTGGGATACTATGTGCGCAAAATTACTTAGCCTATTGTTTTGATTACCTATTATGTTTATTGTATTACCTAATTCTATTTCTTTTTCTTTTAAAAGGGTAATATCTTTAACGGTTCCTATTGCGCGGTGCGGAACGCCAAATTCATCAAAATTAAGCGCCCTACCCCTACTAAGTACCCATATATAATGTTCACTATTAATCTTTAACCGATATATACCTTCATAAACATTTGTTTTGCCTAAAATATGGTCCTGCTTATTTTTTTCATAACCTGCTATATCGTCAGGATGTATCCTGTCTGTCCAGAATGTGTTAGGTACGTAAGTAACTTTTTCTTCACCCCCCATCATTTTAGATAGTTGTGCCGAAAAATATACAAGGTTAGAATCCATATCCCAATCCCACACACCTTCTGATGCCGCACTCATTGCAAACTCAAAACGTTCTTCAGATGCAAGTAGTTTCTGCTCCTGTTCTTTAAGATCTGTAATATCACTTACACGGGTATAAAAGCTAATTGACCCATCAAGGTTTAATTCAGGTTTTCCGGTAATTTTCATCCACCTAAGCCCTTTAACAGGCAATTGCACCTGATATTCATAATCATATCTTATAAGCTTTTTCTTAGAGCGCTGCATTTTATTTAAAAACCCTTTCCTGTACTCAGTCAAAATACGGTCATCTAAAAAAATATCCGGATTCGCCCTAAACTCAATAGGAGTCATTTCATACACTTCCCTTACTGATTCGCTACAATATTCAACAGTGAATTTCCCACGCACGTATACAGCCTTAAAAATAAGGTCAGGCACCTCATCTATAAGTTTTTTGAAAAACCCCTCTACGCTTTCAGTGTGGTTAAGAAAAGGCATATTTAAATTAATAAGTTACTACAAAATTAATCTTACAAACAGAATAAAAAATTTTTTTTGATAAAAAATAAATATAGTGGCATAGATTATCTTCTTGGATGATAACTATTTAAAACATTAGTAAGAAATGACCTGTCAAGGTGCATATAAATTTCTGTAGTTGTAATAGACTCATGACCCATCATGAGTTGAATTGACCGCAAATCGGCTCCATTTTCAAGTAGGTGCGTGGCAAATGAATGCCTAAACGTGTGTGGGCTTATGGTTTTATTAAGACCTATAGCTACCGCCAACTGTTTTATAATAGTAAATACCATTGCACGTGTCATCCCTTTTCCCCTGCGGTTTAAAAATAAAGTGTCCTCATGACCCTTTTGTATTGTTAATTTATTACGCTTAGAGTTTTCATAGAAGTTAATATACTTTTGTGTACTCAGGCCTATGGGTACAAACCGCTGTTTGTTGCCTTTACCTGTTATCTTGATAAAGCCTTCATCAAAAAACAAATCTGACACTTTTAAAGTAACCAGCTCAGACACACGCAAACCGCAGCTATAAAGCGTTTCAAGCATGGCCCTGTTGCGTTCGCCCTCTTCTTTACTAAGATCTATAGCCGCAATAAGATGGTCTATTTCAGATGTAGAAAGTGTATCAGGAAGTTTTCTGCCGGTTTTAGGAACTTCAATTAATTCCATGGGGTTTTCTTTTCTATAATCTTCAAATACTAAATAATTAAAAAAGCTTTTAAGCCCGGAGATGAGCCGTGCCCTTGACCGCGGATTTAAGCCCGCTGCCGCGGTATCATAAATAAACTGCTGCAATACATCTTCTGCAATTGTAACAGGCTGTACATCAATAGCATTACTTTCAAGATAAACAGTAAGTTTTTGTAAATCAAGGCCATAATTTATAATAGAATTAGCCGAGAGCCCACGCTCTATCTTGAGGTAATTTTTATACTCGTTAATATATTTAACCCAACTTTTCATGCGGTTAAAGTTTTGTGAATTAAGAAATCCTTCAGAATGTACGCCATTTTAAAAATATAATTTTGACAAACAAAACTAATACTAAATAAATAATGAAACTATTTAAATTACTTTCGGCCGGCGCATTGATGCTTGGAGCCGTAACCGTTGCAACTGCACAGGAAGATGCAAGCAACTCAGACAGTATGTCGCCAAGCTTTGGCGTTAAAGGTGGCGTTAACTTCGCTACAGTATCGGGAGACGATTTTGACAGCCCCGATTCAAGAACAAGTTTTCACGTAGGTGTATTTGGTGAATTCCCTATTGCTGAGATTTTCTCTATCCAGGTGGAGGCACTTTATTCAGGCCAGGGGTTTGAAATTTCTGATGGCGGAGTTTTAAGTAACAACAAAGTAGAATACCAGTTAGACTACATTAACGTGCCGGTGCTTGCTAAATTTTACCTCTTTGAAGGCTTTAGCCTTGAAGCGGGCCCGCAATTTAGCTTTAAAGTTAACGAAGAAATTGACGCTGACCCAAACAATGACCCGGGCGATTCTGACCAGGATTTTGCTGAAACATTTGACTTTGGCGTAGCCGGTGGTGCAACATTCCAGACATCTATGGGCTTATTTGCAACGGCACGTTATACACAAGGCATAACGGATGTTGTTAAAGACCGCGACATTAAAAATGCTGTATTTCAGGTGGGTATAGGTTTTAAATTCTAAATCCTGACTGCCTATAAAAACAAAACCTCCCAAATGGGAGGTTTTTGCTTTCTATTTTAAATCGGTTAGAATTTATAAACCAAACCAAAGTTAATGTTAGCAAGGTCAAGGCCAATATTAAATGTATTGGTAGATTCTGGGTTAGCACTACTATCATCCGGTTTTGTAGAAGAATAACCAATAACACCAAAATTGGCTTCCAGCGCTAAATGATTTGAAAGCCAGTAATTAAAACCCGGCCCAGCGGCAACAGCAAAACCATTTTCTTTGTATTCTGTAATGCCGGACCCAAAATTTTGTTCTCTTTTAGAGGTTACATAGGCAGCATTCAATTGCCCGTATATGGTAAATTTATTGGCAGGGTTAAAATAATAACGCCCAAAAATACCTGCCTGAAGACTGGTATACTTCTCATCACTTGGTTTGTAATCGCGAGATGTATAACCCAAAGCAATACCAATTGCCATGTTATCGCTAACAAAATAGCCAACAGCCGGAGCAACAGCAAACTGGTTTATTTTAGCATCTCCATTTTTTTGAGACGAAAAACTGACAGTTCCTGACGCAAAAACATCGCCTGATTTGAAACCCGATGTGGAGGGCTCTTCCTGAGCTGATAATAATCCAAAAGCAAATAATGCTATTAATGAGAATAAGGTTCTTTTCATTTTGTATATTTAAGTAGTATGGTAGAGGTGAATAATAGTAAAGCCTTCCCAAGTGGGAAGGCTTTAACTTAAAGTAAATTAAAACTTGTAGTTAAATCCAAGGTTAATAGACGAAAGTGTGGCGCCATTGGCAGAAATCCCTTTATAACCGGCATAAACTTCAAAAAATTCATGTTGATAGCCTACTTTAGGCTGGTAATAAAATCCTCCATCGCCATTACCCTCGCCTACATAAACAGCATAACCAAGGTCAGCGCCCGCAAAAATACTTTCGGTGACTGAGTATTGACCTGTAGCTGCTACGGGAATAAATGCGCCGTTAATTTTTGCTGAATAAGCAAACGTACCATCATTGTAATCTACGCTCTTACCCGAATAATAGGAGTAGCCAGTTGTAACACCTGCTGTAAACTTGTCTGAAACGGCAAATGTATAGGCCAAATCTACGCCTGCATTTAAATTGTAAATGTCGGCAGCATCCCCTATCGTAGGGCCAATGTGAATACCGGCTTTAAAGCCACCATCGTTTTGAGCGCGGGCTACAAACCCAAAAGCTACAACAGCACATGCTGATAGTAAAATCTTTTTCATTGTGTAAATTGATTAAGTTATTAAAAAAAGGTTTAACAGGAAATTACGTTACAATAAATATGCCATAGTTTCTAATTTACAATATACACATTAATATAAGAGCTAAGTTAAACTGTTCAGGTCAGCATTGAATAACAGATGTGAAAATGTCAAAATAGGGTTAAAAAATTATGTGTTCGTACTACTTTATTTACATTTGCCTTAATTAACCAGAATAACATGAAGAAATTCTTACTCGCGGCATGTTTTACACTATGCAGTTTTACCGCTATTAACGCCCAGTTTGGAATAAAAGGTGGGTTTAACTTTGCTAATCTTAGCGGAGATAGCAGTAATGATTTTAATGTACTTACAAGTTACCACATAGGAGGCCTTTATGAAGCAAGAATTCTTGAGCATTTAAGTTTACAGCCTGAATTGCTGTACTCTGTGCAGGGTGCTAAGGTTAGAGATAATGAAATCAAGCTTAACTATTTTACTGTGCCCGTTATGCTTAAGGTATATGTTACAGGCAATTTAAACATACAGGCAGGGCCGCAGTTTGGTATGCTTCTTAGCGAGTCAGATAACTTTGCACCTTATAAAAGCGAAACATTTGATTTTGGTTTTGCCGGCGGCTTGGAATTTTTTATTACCGAAGGCCTTTTTGCCCAGGCACGTTATTATACAGGTACTAAGGAAGTAGCAGAAAATGCCAGGCTTAAAAACAATGTGGTAAGCCTTTCATTAGGCTATATCTTTTAATGTAATCTAACTTTAAACTATAACAAAATGAAAAAACTAATTTTATTTGCAGCAGTGCTTGTATCGGGCTTTGCAACACAGGCTCAGGGAATTGACTTTGGTATTAAGGCAGGGGCTAACTTTGCAAAATTTAATGGCGACTTTGATTCTGATGGTATTACCAGCTTTCACGCCGGCGCGGTAGTAGAACTTAACGTTGTGCCTATGTTTTCTGTACAGGCCGAAGGTTTATTTTCAACTGTGGGAGGTAAAGCAAAATATGAAGAAGGTGGCGTAGTAGGTGTAGCTAAAGATATTAACCTTGACTATATCTCTGTACCTGTTCTTGCTAAATTTTATATCCTTCCAAAAACGTTGAGTATAACAGCAGGCCCTCAATTCTCTTTCCTTGTGAGCGATGGCGATGATATCTTTGAAACTAAAAAGTTTGAAGTCGCCGCTTCAGGAGGTTTGGAGCTTAAAATTATTGCCGGATTATTTGCACAGGCCCGTTATAATATTGGCGTTACTAAAGTAAATGATGATGCGGTGGTAGGTGACGTTAAAAACGGAGTATTCCAGCTATCAGTAGGTTATTTTTTCTAAAATTTTTGACATAAATTTAAAAACCGGTTTGCTTTTATAGCATAACCGGTTTTTTTATTAATGTTTATGTTAAATTAATTACTAACCTACATACAAATAGCTTTGCTTATGACTAATTTTACTCAGTTAAATTAAATGTGATGAAGATTATTATTATTAATGGGCCTAACCTCAATCTATTAGGTAAACGAGAACCCGAAATTTACGGTGGTCGCAGCTTTGAGGATTATTTAGCAGAACTTCTGCAAAAATTTCCGGGTATCGAGTTATCGTATTATCAAAGCAATATAGAGGGAGAAATTATCAACAAACTCCATGAAACCGGCTTTAGTTATACCGGTATCATCCTCAACGCCGGGGCATATACACACACTTCAATAGGCATAGGTGACGCTGTAAAAGCAATAGAAACCCCTGTGGTTGAAGTACACATATCAAATACCTTCTCACGCGAAACTTTCAGGCACCAGTCTTTCATATCGCCTAATGCCAAAGGTGTAATCATCGGCTTTGGACTTAAAAGCTATAAACTTGGTATTCAATCATTTATAAATCAATTATGAAACACATTACCGTTGCAATACTGCTACTGTTCAGCATAATAACCGGAGCACAGGTAAAAGGCAGGGTAACTGATAAAAAAGGTACCCCCATCCCTTTTACGTCTATTACTGTAGCAGGCAGCTATAATGGTACTTCAGCTAATGAAAGTGGTAATTATGCTTTAGACATTAGCACTAAAGGCGCTTATACTCTCGTGTTCAGGTCTATCGGATATAAAACAAGGGAACTTAATATAAATATTACCCAACTTCCTCATAAGCTTAATATTACACTTGAAGATGAGCAGTTCGAAATTGAAGAAGTTGTGGTGAGTGGTACTAATAAAGCAGATGATGCCATAAAAAATGCTATAAAAAATCGTAGGGCAAACGGCTTAAAAACAGCAGAGTATGAGGCTGATTTCTATTCGCGCGGATTAGTGAAGCTTAAAAATGTACCAAAAAAAATACTGGGACAGGAAATAGGTGATCTGGGTAAGTCTATTGACACTACTACCGGCGAAGGCATTATCTACTTATCTGAAACCGTTTCAAAGATAAAATATAAAGATGGCCGATTGAACGAGAGGGTTTTAGCCAGTAAAGTAAGTGGTGAAGAAACAGGATTTAGCTTCAATAATGCCGATGCTGCAAACTTTGATTTTTATCAAAACTACCTCCCTTTCGAAGTAAATGTCATTTCTCCCATTGCAGATAATGCTTTTAATTATTACACATATATACAGGAAAGCAGCTTTAAAGATGCTGGTGGACAACTGATTAGAAAAATCAAAGTTGTATCTAAAAGCGATAATACACCCACAATGTATGGTTATATGTATGTTGTTGATGGAACCTGGGAGATATTTGCAACAGATCTTAGCGTAAAGGGCAGTAATATAAAGCAGCCGCTACTCAATACACTGACTATCAAGCAAACATTTGGCTATAATACTACAGAAAAGGTGTGGAGCAAGAATGTACAAGTAGTTGACTTTGATATCAGTCTTTTAGATGTAACTGCCACTGGTGCATTTACTTATGTATACAGCGACTATAATTTCAAGCCAAATTTTACACGTGACAGCGTAACAGCTGAAGTACAATATTTTGAGCCTGAATCTAACAACAGGCCAAATAAATACTGGTTTGCAAACCGCCCTGTACCCTTAACTACCGAAGAAATAGCTGATTATACAAAACAGGATGCTGTAGAGGCGCAACGCAATACCAAAGCTTATATGGATAGTATAGACAGTGGACGTAATCGCTTTAGTATATTATCTGCCCTTTTAGGCTATACCTATCATAACACGCCTAAAAAATACCAGATAAGCTTTACAGGAATTGCCAGAAGACTGGCTTTCAACACAGTACAGGCATACTGGCTGGCACCGGGCGCTGCATTTACTAAGTTTCACGATAACAATACTTACACCACTGTTGGCACTGATCTTAACTATGGCTTTGCCGAGAAACGGTTCAGGGCTACCGGATATATTACCCACAAGTTTAATAACTTCAGTAAGAGGATAGTAACACTTAGCGGGGGCAGCAGTATAGAACAGTTTAACCCTGAAAAACCCATAAATAAGATAGTAAACAGTATCGCTACCTTGTTCTTTAGGGACAACTACATGAAGCTTTTTGATAATAACTTCCTAAGGCTCAATTATGAAGAAGAAGTTACCAATGGCTTGTACCTTTACGGAAGCTTTGAGTATACCCGAAAGAAGTCGCTATTTAACAATACCAACTTCTCTACCCTTAAAGACGCCTACAAGCCTTACCTCTCTAATAATCCAATGTTGCTCAATGATGACAACACAACCCCGGCGTTCGAAAAGCACAGCATGTTGAAAGCCAGCATAATGACCCGTATAAGCTTTGGGCAAACCTACCGCACAAGGCCCGACGGACGCGAAATTATCAGCAATAATGACTACCCCCGCTTATACCTTAGGTACGAAAAAGGTTTTGCTGCCAGCAAAGACCGGTATAATTTTGACCACCTCTCCGCAAGGATAACCTATGACCTTGATTTTGGGGATGTTGGCGAGTTGGGAATGAATTTCCGTGGCGGAAAATTCTTTCATGCAGATAGCATTGCTTTTACAGATTACCGTCATTTTAACGGCAACCAAACTCATGTGGGGCGCTCTGAGCGCTACCTTAACGTGTTTAATTTCCTGCCATATTATACGCATAGCACTAACGACCAGTACTTTGAGGCACATTTAGAACACAATTTTAAAGGCTACCTTACAAATTCTATTCCGCTGTTTAATAAGCTAAACTATTACCTTGTAGCAGGTTATCATTATCTGGCGGTGCCTGGTAACAGCCCTTATCAGGAGGCTACCATTGGCCTTGACAATGTTGGGTGGGGTAAATTCAGGCTGTTGCGCATAGACTACATCAGGTCTTACCAGGGAGGTTTTTTATCCGATGGTGTAATATTTGGGCTAACATTTATCGACTTCCTTGAATAGAGTAATTTCTTACACCAACATGCTTAATTTTTCACAATTTGACACTCGTTTTCAGGTATGAAAACTTTAAAATCAATGTTCTTTAAAAATGCTGTGAAAAATTATTTTACCGAATTATTTCATCTATTTATTATAGGAAAAAATAAATACAATCGTGTAAAATATTTTAAGTATTAAGTATTAAAAAAACACTCCTGCCATAAACTAACTACTGTATAATTTCTACAAACCAAAATTAATACTGACTTTTAATTAGCCTTCAAGAGACAGCACAGATTTATCAAACAGATCTACTACATCCTCTTCACCCTTTTGCAGGTTCCATACCTGGAAGCCCAGTGCCTCGGCAGCGTCGGTGTTAAACTTTTTGTCGTCTACCATGAGGGTACGCTTGGGCTGAATGTCGTGCTTGTTTATCACGTGGTTAAAGGCTTCGGCATCGGGCTTGCGCACGCCTATCTCATGGCTAAAGTATATCTTTTCAAAGCACTGGTAAAAATCGCTGTAGAATGATGGCCCGGCATCCTGCTCAAACTTCTCTATATGTATAGGGTCAGTATTGCTCAGTAAAAACAGGCGGTAGTTAGACGCCAGCTTTTGTAAAAACTCCAGCCTGTACAACGGAAAATCAGTAATACCGGCGTTCCATGCGTCTTTAATTTGCTGTAAAGATGCGCCGTTAGTAAACGGCTGAATACCCTCCAGATACTGCTGCTCGTCTAATTTGCCGGTTTCCAGCTTTTTCTCCAGTTTCTCAAGGTCGTCATTCCAGTCAGTAATACCTATGTTAGCAAGCGCGGCCACCTTAGCAGCTTTATCTTTGTTTAAAAAAACATCGCCCATGTCAAAAATAATCGTGTTAATCATACTTCCTGAAAATTAAGAGTTCGTCATTCAATACCATTTCTTTCCCGGTAAGGTGCCCATTCAACCGCGGTGCAGGTGTGCCGCTTTTAAAAGCAGTTGTACCTTTAAACACACGGGCTTCATCCCAAAGGCCGGCATCTATAAAAGTTTGAAGCGTTTTACGGCCACCTTCTATAATAACAGAGAGCAGCCCGTGCCGGTGCAGCACACTGCAAATAGCCTGTGGCAGGCCATTATTAAAAGACACCACCTCGTGCAGCAGGTTATCTAAGTTATGCAAATTGTTGTTTGCGGTCAATACAATTGTCTTAATTTTTTGATTTTTAACATGGTGGCGGCCATCAATACGCCCATTTTGGTCCAGTACTACACGCACCGGGTTGGGGCCGCTCCAGGAGCGTACGTCAAGCTGCGGGTTATCATCAAGTACGGTTTGCGTGCCCACTAATATTGCGGCTTCTTCGCTGCGCCACTTGTGCACCAGTTGCCGGGAGTAAAGATTAGTAATCCATACCGGAGCTTTTTTATCGATTGATTGATTGATCAAATTTTCAGGCAATCCATCTGTCTGGCTATCGGATAATCCCCTCTCCGGACTCAAAAAACCATCTACACTTTCGGCCCACTTTAAAATGATATAAGGGCGCTGCTTTTCATGAAAGGTAAAAAACCGGCGGTTGCTGTAGCGGCATTCGTTTTCAAGCACACCTACGGTAACGTTTTTGCCGGCTTCCCGCAGTTTGCGTATGCCGTTGCCGGCCACTTTGCTAAAGGTATCTGTGGTGCCCACCACAATATTTTGTATGTTGTGCGCAATAATCAGGTCGCAACACGGAGGCGTTTTGCCATGGTGGCTGCACGGCTCCAGGCTAACATACAGCGTACTTTCGGGTATTAGGTGCCTGTCTGCTTCTTTAACGGAATTAAGGCAGTTTACCTCACCGTGCGGACCGCCATAAGCCGATGTGTGGCCTTCGCCAATGATGCGCCCGTTGTGTACCAGCACCGCGCCCACGCTGGGGTTAGGCATGGCGGCGCGCATACCATTTTCGGCAAGGTCAAGGCAGCGCTGCATGTAGGTGTTGTGGGCCATTTTAAAAGAGGCAAAGGTACAAAGATACAAAGAGGCAAAGAAGTTGCAGAGGGGCAAAGTAACAAAGTAGCAAAGTTTTTTATAAGCAATGAAGAACAGGTACCAACAACAAATTTTCACTCCACCAAAAAACTTGCCTCTTTGCCTCTTTGTTACTTTGCCACTCTTTCTTGTACCTTTGCCTTTTTGTAACACAACTATGGACTACACAATAAGGCCTATCGCCCCGCAGGATAATGCCGCTATAGCGCAGGTTATTCGTAACGTGTTTATTGAACTTGCCGCGCCCACCACGGGTACCGCCTATGCCGACCCAATATTAGACACGCTGTTTGAAGTGTACCGGGCAACAGGATCAGCCTATTATGTGGTAGAGACAAATGGCAAGGTAGTGGGCGGCGCAGGCATTGCACCGCTTGAGGGTGGCCCTGACACGGTATGCGAACTGCAAAAGATGTACTTTGCCCCACAAGCCAGGGGACTGGGTATTGGCAATGCGCTGATACAGAAATGCCTTGATACCGCGGCGGCTTTTGGCTACAGCCAATGCTACCTGGAAACCCTTACCGATATGCATGCGGCTCAAAAACTTTATATAAAGAGCGGTTTTACTTATCTTGACGCGCCACTGGGCAGCACCGGGCACAGCTCCTGCCCGGTATGGATGATAAGAGAATTAGTTTAAAATTGTTCAGGTTTCAGGTTGTTTGACAGTTCTGTATGAACACCCACAATTTTAAAAGAAACCTGAAATTTGGCACGAGCCGCGGGCGACTGGCGGAGCAAACCTGAAACCTGAAACAATCAACCAAGATGCTTCTAAAAGATTACCGTAATCACTTTATAAATATCCTTACCCCGCTGTATGATGCAGAGGAGGCCGATCGTTTTTTTATTATAACATTAGAAGCACTAAAAGGCTGGCGGCGCATAGACCTGGTGCTAAACCCTGATGCCCTTGTTACCGATGAGGAACTGGTGCAATGGGATGCCGTGCTGCAACAACTGCAAACGCACCGGCCCATACAATACATTTTTGGTACTGCCTATTTTTACGGTCTGGATTTTACTGTGAATGGGGATACACTGATTCCGCGGCCGGAGACCGAAGAACTGGTAGACTGGGTTATTGCAGAAAATGCCGGCAGGCCGTTAAAGCTAATCGATATAGGTACAGGTAGCGGCTGTATTGCTATATCGCTGGCAAAAAATTTACCGAAGGCGCAGGTTAGCGCCATGGATATTTCTGAGGGGGCTCTGGCGGTAGCTATTGGCAATGCCACTGATAACAATGTTAGTGTGAATTTTATACAGCAGGATGTGCTGGCGCTTAATGCCCTGCCTGAAACATATGATATAATTGTTTCTAATCCGCCGTATGTGAGGGAGCTGGAAAAACATGAAATTAAGCCTAATGTGCTTGACTTTGAGCCGCACCTGGCGCTGTTTGTAACCGATTCCGATCCGCTTTTATTTTACCGGAAAATAGCCCAACTGGCAAAGTCAGGACTTAACGCCGGGGGCAGGCTGTATTTTGAAATCAATCAATATTTAGGCCCGGGAACCGTTGCCATGCTACAGGAAGAAGGGTTTGACGAGGTGGTGTTGAGAAAAGATATGTATGGGAATGACAGGATGGTAGGTTGTAAAATTTCAGAATTTAGAGTGTAGATTTGCTTCGCCAGTTCGGCTTTCAGCCTTGGGTCAGATTGAGCCTCACTCCCGTATCCATCTCAAATTAACGGTTAACACATCCCCTACCCCATCTCAAGAGCAGAATAGCTTCACCCATTACATAAAAAAATGCCCCCCGTTTCTGGAAGGCACCTTTACATATAACTAACTCAAATTAAAACTAAAAATCTAATAACTTGCAGCCGATAACAATACCATCGGTTACAAAGCCGCTGCCCTGGTAAGAACGTACATAATCAAGCCTGAACACGCGGAAAGCGCCTATACCTATATTGTCAAAGCCTGCTGTAAACTCATGGTAGGTTTTATAATCAGGGGTGGCTATCTGGTGGTAGCCCACCACTAAATTCCACTGCAGGGCGCTTAGCAACGGCACCTTGTTCATTATATAGCCTTTAAAGTTATGCTCTGCGTGCAGCTCAAAATAAGCGTTGTTTGTGCTAAGCCTGTAGTAGGGCAGCAGGTTAAACACGTTGCTGTATACACCGCCGTTGTTAACGTGGGTTTCGTTGCCGTTAAAATGCTTATAGTCCATAAAGGCAATGCCATCGGCGTTAAAAAACTTGCCACCTTTTACATTTATAGCAAAATCGCCTTTGTTAGAAAACATTTCACTCCATGAGGCGGCGCCACTAAGCACGCTGTATTCATACTGCTTAACGCTGCCGCCAAAGGCCTGCGTATAGTTAAACGACAATTGCGGATGATTTTTGCGCTCTACGTAATATTTGCCCCCGTTAGGGTAGGTAATATATTTACCTTTTTCGCTAAAAACAAAGCTACCGCCTATGCCCGCCTTATACAACGTGTGTTTTTGAAAGGGCGCCGATGTAAAGTTACCGGGCTGCAACGGATCATTAGAGGTATAATTATGGTCGTCATGGCTTATCATAACCCAGTCGGCATTATTGTATAGCGGCCTGCGGCGCAGGTAATCAACACTGTAGGTAAGCGAAAGAAATTTAAACGGGCTCTTGCTGTATGATATGCCTGCAAACGTTTTGTCATACAGCTTCATGTAATTGTCTTCAAAAAACAATGTGCTTATACTGTTTATAAAAGGTGTAATTGGGTTATTAGGATTAAACTGCTCAATGCTGTTACCCCCCCGCAAATAAAAGGTGCCCACTTTGCCAAGGGTATGCGCAAACGTACCCTGCACCCGCAGGCGGTCTTCGGCCAGGCCATAATTAAAGGTGGCGGAAAGGGAGGTATACTTGCCATGCAGCGAATCTGAGTAATTGCTATGGCTGTAGCTTAACTTGGTCTCGGCATTCCACCCTTGCACGGTATTGTACATAGGGAGCTGTAATATGCCGTCATAGTTGGCATAGGTGTATGTTTTACTTTCCTTATCGCTCTTGCGGTAGCTGTAGCCGCTTAGTACGTCAAATACATGGAATTTATTACGGGCCCGGTCTACCGAATCTTTATAAGCAGGGTTTTCATATTTGGCGTTAATGCTGTCTTTCTTAACATAGTCGTCTAACTCCTCAGTACTTAAGGGTACAGGCCGTATGGCGTTCCAGTACACCGAGTCTTTTTTATTGGCATCTTTTTCATACGAGCCTATCTCATCGCCAAAGGTGCCTGTTTCAAACTTGTCAAAAAACTTGTAGTTGGTATATACATGGGTCATCTTGCCGGTAAAGCCTATGCCCAGCATGCCAGCGTTTATGTCAAACGTCTGAGAGTTTTTGCTCCACAGCTTGTTGTTCTGGTTATAGCTAAAATTTTGCTGCAGGTTAAGATTTTTTAAAATGGGCATCTGCATGCGGTAGCCTTTAATGTCAAAATCTACTGCATATATTTCCCACGTCTCTTCAATAATATATATGTATCCTTCAAAAACGGGCTCTTTATCGCGCTTTGCAATAACCTTTATCTTGTTTATGAGGAATTTGTTATCGTCTTCAAAAGAGCCTTCCAGCTTAAATTTATAGTAGCCAAATGAGCCTTTTGCCAGTGGCGATACCATCTTGATTTCGCCAAAATCAATATAATCATCATAAAAATTATAAAAGGTGCCATGGGCGGTGTTGTAGCTAAAGCCGTTGTTATCTCCGCTCACCTTATCGGCTATAATGCGTTCTTTAAGGTTGTTGGGCTGCTCAAAAGTAAGATGGCTTACGGTTTCGCTCAGGTATATAATGCCGCTGCCGGTACTGTCTAACACGCCGCCCGTCTCTACCTTTTGGCCCATAATGGTTTTGGGCACGTTCTTTACACGAAAAATACCCTTGCTGTAAAAATCGGCCTCAAACTTTCCGGCTTTAGCGCTGTTTTCTTTACTGTGGGCAATAGCCTGGCGCATAATGGCATAGGCCGGGTCTTCGCCTTTGCCTTCTATAACAAGCTCTTCAATCTTGTAGCTTTCGTCTTCCAGCGTTACATCCAACGTGTGGGGAAACGAGTTAATGTTAACCGGTATTTTTTTTGTCTTGTAGCCTATGGACTGGAATACCAGTGTGTAGCTGCCGGATTGCTTAAGCGGAAGCTCATAAATACCCTCATCATTTGCGGTGGTGCCTGTGTAGGTGTTCTCTATAACCACGCTGGCAAAGGGTATGGGGGTGCCGTTAGTTTCGGTTATTTTTCCTTTTACCTGGCTGTAGCCCGCCAGTCCGGCTAAAAATAGTAGTACGGTGAGTAATTTGTGCATGTTTTATTGGTTGATGGTTTAATTTGTTCAGGGGTTAAAGTTCAAAGTTCAAGGTTGTAGTATTGAGTGGTAACTTTGAACCCTGAACTTCGAACACGGAACTATAGATATGACGTTTGTAAAACCGGAATGGTTGCATGGCATGTAAAATAATTGGTTCAGGGGTTATAACGCACTACGTTGTGTTTTCTTACAAATAAGGGTTGGTTTTGCAGCTAATGTAGCAATTGATTAAAAATTTTATAATACTCCTGCCTAAAAAAGATGGGCATTTGCCGTATTTTTGCCGAATTAAAATATAACCGCGGCGCTTTTTGCCTAAACCCAATTATTATCCCCATTATGGAACATGCGCCTACCAAACCTGCATCTGCCGCAGGGCTAAAAACCACGCTTACCGGCATTGTTGTAAGCAGTGTGCTAGCGGTAATAAAGGCATTAGGCGGCATCTTTGGCAACAGTTATGCACTGATAGCCGATGCCATAGAAAGCACTACCGATATTGTTACCAGCGCGCTGCTGTATGTGGGCATAAAATGGTCTCTAAAGCCTGCCGACGAAGGCCACCCTTATGGCCACGGCAAAGCAGAGGCGCTTATTGCCCTGGGTATTGCGCTTGCACTGTGCGGTGCCGCCGGGGTAATTGCTGCCGAGAGCATACATAACATACGCACCCCGCATGCATCGCCTAAGGCATGGACGCTTATTATACTGGTTGTTGTTATACTTACAAAAGAACTTTTATACCGCTATGTGCTAAAAACGGGCGAAGAAATTAACAGCGGGGCAGTTAAGGCCGATGCTTTTCATCATCGCAGCGATGCCATTACCAGCGCCGCGGCCTTTATAGGCATTGCCATAGGCCTTGTGGGCGGCCCCGGCTATGAAGTGGCCGACGACTGGGCGGCGCTGCTTGCCGCAGTTATAATTGTTATTAATGCCTACCTTATTGCCCGCCCTGCTATAGGCGAGCTGCTGGATGAGGAGCTTGACCCGCAGCTTAACGGCCAGGTTAAAAAACTTGCCGCCGAAGTGCCCGGGGTAGAATTTATAGAAAAATGCTATATACGCAAAATGGGGCTTATGAGCCATGCCGATATGCACGTGTGGGTAAATAAAAGCCTTACTGTAGAGCAGGGCCACGACATTGCACATGCCGTTCAGGACCATATACAGGCTACTTTTCCGCAATTTGCTTATATTCACATACACATAGAGCCTGCGGGCGTGGCACAGTAACTTAAACACACTCTTATTTTATGCAAGACAAACGATTTTCTTTAGCCAGCAGGGTTATACACTGGACTATAGCGTTTACATTTTTATATTTATTGTTAACTGTGCTGCTGCGTATGGGGTGGATGAACCGCGGCGCTGTGGGCAGCATTATACAAAATGGTCTGGGTGAAGAAGGTATTGCCGTTAACGAAGACGTGGCTACCAAAGTGGCCAAACAGGTGCGCCGCCCTATGTGGAACACGCACATTATTGCCGGCTATGTACTAACAGGTCTCTATGTTATAAGGATGATTATTACGTATATTCAGGGTGCAGGTTTTGCGAGCCCCTTTGCTAAAAACCTTACGGGTTACCAGAGGTTTCGCTCTTGGGTGTATGTGCTGTTTTATATTTTTGTGGCGGCATCGCTCATTACCGGCCTGCTAATTGAATTTGGCCCCGGAAGCATACACGAAATAAGCGAAGAGATACACAAGCTGTCGCTCTACTACATGGTTAGCTTTATTGCCCTGCACCTGGTGGGTGTTGTTATTGCCGATGGCACTAAAGAGCGCGGGATTATTAGCAAGATTATTAGTGGGGATAAAGCTTTGACCCCGGCGCCTCAAGAAAAGAGAGGAGAGTAAGTTGCCTGTGCACCCTAAATAATTTAATAATATCTAAAGATTAGGTTGGCATAATTTGCCCTAACTTTGTTGTTATACACCCCAAGCCATGAAAAAAGTAACCGAAGCCATAATACGAAAAGACGCCGCTATAAACAAAGTGCAGTTTGACAAAGAGTGGTTTTACAGCATAGAAGATATGGAAGATTTTTTAAAGGAAGACCTATCCGGTGTTGAGTCGGTTAGCCTGCCTATGGAAATTTATGGCGAAACCTTTAGCGTAAAATGTGCCACCTGGGAAGATATTGAACGCTACCGGCAAAAAGAACCGTTGCAGGAATTTAAGGGTAGTGTATTCAGGGATAAGAAAAATTTAGATAATAGACCAAAATGATACTCGTCGCGTAGTTTGACTTTTCATAACTCATGAATAGAAGTAATAGAGGTTCATTTTACAATTTCGGTTAGTTTTTCGTATTCTCCGGTAGCTCCAAAACAAGATGTATTTCCCTTAGCACTAATAAAAAACTCATCACCACATTCATAACATAACTTAGCTACTCCTGTCACTTTTCCTTTTTTCTTAAATATGTAGATATCTCTAAAGAACCTTGTGCAAGACGTTATTGAATTATCTTCACAATTTTTTTCACTGAAAATTTCTCTAATCGCTGCATGCTTTCTCGCAGGAATCACTTTTTTAATATAGCCCACAGTATCTATGTATGAAAGAAAATTAGTATCAGATAATTTTTGAGGGGTATTACCATTAACTATTTGTATGAATAAATTTTCAGATGGTGTATGAGGCCTTTTATATAACAGTTCGGTAGTGGCCTCCGTTTTATAATACACCACCTCATCAAAATCAAAAAAGTACTTACCTTTTGTAATGGCGGGTTTATCCTGATGGCAACCTACTAAAAGCAGTAATAGCAGGCAAATTGATAGCAAGTATTTCATGGCAAAGGAGATTGATATTACAATAATACAATTTTTATTTCCTGCCTTGCATTATTAAAATGCCTATTACAGCAAATAGTAAAGTAAGCCCTATACCAACGGCGATAATTAAAGATATAATTTTTAAAGCTTTTTTCATAGATTCAAGACATACTACAATAATACACAATTTTCCGTTCCGCTTAACTTACTTACCTTTGCTGCCACACAAATTTTGCATTTGGAAACCGATACCTATAAAACCCTGGCCGCCCCGGGTCCCGAAACCCTCTTTAAAGAAAAGAACAGCAAGTTCTTTGGCTATACGTTTCCTGTAAGTAGCGAAGACGAGGTTAAACCCATCATAGCTGAACTACGAAAACGCCATAGTGGAGCAGGCCATTTTTGTTTTGCCTTTCAGCTGGGCACAGAGCCTAACAGCCAGTACCGCACTAACGATGACGGCGAGCCAAACAACACAGCGGGCATGCCTATCTATGGCCAGATACAAAGTTTTGGCGTTACTAATGTGCTGGTGGTATCGGTACGTTACTTTGGCGGGGTTAAGCTGGGCGTAGGCGGGCTTATCTCTGCTTACCGAACCTCTGCACAAATGGCGCTGGAAGAATCAGAGATTATAAAAAAAACCATTGATGTGCACTATACCCTCAAATTTGGCTATGTCGATATGAACAAAGTAATGCGCGTTATTAAAGAAAAGAACCTTAACATCGTTTCTCAAACCATGGAAAACGACTGCACCATAACCGTTGCCACCCGCAAAAAAAATGCCCCAATGGTACTTGAGGCATTAGAAGGATTGTATGGAATTACTTTTGAATAAACAGTTGCAGTCGTAGTTTTCAGGCCACGCAACTGTGCTCTGCGAGTGCTACTGAAAGTTAAAATTTAAGCTTCTCTTTTAGGTATTCCGGGGGTGTTGTGGGCCTGCCGGTTTTCATGTCTACAAACACCAGCATGGCATGTCCCGTTGTTAATAACTCATCGTTTTCGTTATAGATTTCATACTCAAATTCTATCTTAACCCCGGCCTGTTTTTTAAGTATAGTACGCACCCGTAACAGGTCATCATAACGTGCAGGTTTCTTATAATTCATGGTCAGGCTTACTACCGGCAGCATAATACCCTGCTTTTCCATATCAGCATAGCTAACACCCAGGTTTCTAAGCCATTCCACCCGGCCCATCTCAAAATACTGGGCATAATTTCCGTGGTATACAACTCCCATCTGGTCCGTTTCGGCATAGCGCACACGTACAGTAAACTCGTGATAGTTCATATTTAATTATTGTTAATTTTATGCTAAATTTATCTTAATAATGCTTACAATATTTTTTTATAAAAATCAATACACCCAAAGTTTTTTTTTGAGGAATTTTGTTTCCATATTTGCTCTCCCGAACCGGAATGAAACCTGTCTATTCCGGTTGTAAGACAACCTTTATATAAACAACTAATTATCAGGATATATGACAAAAACTGCGCAATCGGTATGGGAAAACTGTCTGCTATTCATAAAAGACAATATACAGGATCAGGCCTACAAAACCTGGTTTGAACCCATCCGTGCAGTTGAGCTTACTGATAATGCTTTGTACATCCAGGTTCCGTCAAAATTCTTTTATGAGTGGCTGGAAGAGCACTATGTAAAACTACTTAAGGTAGCCCTTACAAAAGAGCTTGGCAACACCGCAAAGTTACTTTATAAAATCAAGATGGAAAACACCTTTGGCAACAAACAGCCCTTTACAGAGCAGTTGCCCAGCGCAAACCGTGCACCGGTAAAAGCGCAGGAGGTAGATTTTCCGTTACAAAATAAAAACCCGGAACTTAAAAACCCGTTTGTTATACCCGGAATACGCAACCTTAAAATAGAGTCGCAGCTTAATGCAAATTACAGCTTTGACAATTTTTTTGAGGGCGACTCTAACCGCCTTGCCCGTTCGGCAGGTTTGGCTGTGGCTAACAAACCCGGCGGAACATCATTTAACCCGCTGCTTATTTTTGGGGGTGTAGGCCTCGGCAAAACCCACCTGGCACACGCTATAGGCATCGAGATTAAAGACAAATACCCGGATAAGACCGTACTGTATATTTCTGCCGAGATTTTTACCCAGCAGTATATTGATTCGGTTAAGCGCAATACCCGTAATGACTTTATACATTTCTATCAGCTTATAGACGTGCTTATTATAGACGATGTTCAGTTCCTATCAGGCAAAACCGGTACACAGGATGTGTTTTTCCACATCTTTAACCACCTGCACCAAAACGGCAAACAGGTAATACTTACATCAGATAAAGCGCCGGTAGATATGCAGGATATTGAGCAGCGCCTGCTGTCCCGTTTCAAATGGGGCCTTTCGGCAGAGTTGCACCAGCCTGATTATGAAACACGCATTTCTATCCTTAATAATATACTGTTTAGGGATGGCGTAGAAATGCCCGAAGAAATCATAGAATATGTAGCCCGCAATATTAAAAGCAATGTACGAGAGCTTGAAGGTGCTATAATATCGCTAATTGCGCAGTCATCATTCAACCACCGCGAGGTAACCCTTGAGCTGGCTAAAATGGTGGTAGAAAAATTTGTGAAAAACGTTAAACGCGAGATTTCAATCGATTACATTCAAAAAGTAGTATCAGATTATTTCCAGCTTGATGTAGATACATTGCAAAGCAAAACCCGCAAGCGCCACGTGGTGCAGGCACGCCAGCTGGCTATGTTTTTTGCCAAGAAGTTTACAAAGGCTTCACTGGCAAATATAGGCTCGCAAATAGGCGATCGCGACCACGCCACGGTGCTTCATGCCTGCAAAACGGTAGATAACCTTGTTACTACTGATAAGCAATTCCGCAAATTTGTAGACGATATCAACAAAAAACTATCGGTATAATGCCTGTTAAGGTGTTAATGGTTTGCCTGGGCAATATATGCCGCTCGCCACTGGCCGAGGGTATATTGCAGTCTAAGCTGCCTGCTGATAAATTTGTTGTAGATTCTGCCAGCACAGGCAACTGGCACGCCGGCCAGCGCCCTGACCCCCGCTCTATAGCTACTGCAAAAAACCGCGGACTCGACATCAGCTGCCAGAAAGCACGGCAAATAAAATCATCTGACTTTACTGAGTTTGACCATATTTATGTAATGGATAGCAACAACCTGCGAGACGTTACTAAATTTGCACCAAACCCTGCTGCAAAGGCCAAAGTAAAGCTCATGATGGACGAAATTTTTCCCGGTGAAAAAATTGATGTACCTGACCCCTACTACGGCGGCCCCCAAGGTTTTGATAAAGTATATGATATGCTTGACGAAGCCTGCGCCCTTGTTGCCGATAAACTTATAAAACAACACACCTGATGCCAGCCGGAAAACTATACCTATTACCTGTGCCGTTAGGCGATGATGCCAACCCAAAAGATGTACTGCCCGAAACCGTGGCACGCTCTATTGAGTTTATAGACCACTATATTGTTGAGAACGAAAAAACGGCACGCCGCTTTATAAAAGCCATTCTCCCCACAAAAAAACAGCCTGACCTTAAGCTTTCTGTTTTAAACAAACATACTGAAGCGTCTCAGCATAACGGGTTTATACAGCCCTGCATTGAAGGCAAAAACGTAGGCCTTATGAGCGAAGCCGGATGCCCCGGCGTTGCCGATCCCGGCGCTGCCATTGTAAAGCTTGCACATGCAAAAGGCATACAGGTGGTGCCATTGGTAGGGCCTTCATCTATACTTTTAGCTATTATGGCCAGCGGCATGAATGGCCAGAGCTTTGCCTTTAATGGGTATCTGCCTATTGATAAAGGCGAAAAAAAAGCAACCCTTAAACAGTATGAGAGGCTTAGTGACGAAAAAGGCCAAAGCCAGCTGTTTATAGAAACACCTTTTAGAAACAACAGGCTTATAGAGGACCTGCTTACAATGCTGCAGCCTAACACCCACCTGTGTTTAGCAGCCGACATAACACTGGCTACCGAGTTCATTAAAACCAAAACGGTAGCCCAGTGGAAAAATGAAAAACCCGACCTGCACAACAGGCCCTGTATTTTTATTGTGCACAGGTTTTAGAAGAAGGTTCGCAGTAGCTTAGGTTGGCCATCCAGACGGTGTAACATCCCTTTCTTTATGCGCAGTCCTTGCGAGGAGGAACGACGAAGCAATCTCATAAAATAACTTTGTAACGGTGAGTTTGCTTTATAGCTTGAGTTATCCAACGAAAGAAGAGTATAATAGCACAAATGTGCAATTACTACTTTTCATAAATCCTAAGCACCTCACAAACTTAGTATCTTTGCAGTTATGGCATTCTTTGATTTTTCAAAAAAAATAAACTATAAAAATGAGGTTCTTGCCGGGCTAACCGTAGCCATGACCATGATACCTGAGTCGCTATCGTTTGCCATCCTGGCGGGCTTTGCACCACTGGTTGGGTTATATGCCGCGTTTATCATGGGGCTTATAACTGCAGTATTAGGTGGCCGGCCGGGCATGGTATCAGGTGGTGCCGGGGCAACGGTAGTGGTGCTTATAGCGCTAATGCAGTCGCACGGTATAGAGTATGTTTTTGCCGCCGTGGCAATGGCCGGTCTAATCCAGATCCTGGTGGGTGTACTTAAATTTGGCAAGTTCATCCGCCTGGTGCCCCAGCCTGTTATGTACGGCTTTGTAAACGGTCTGGCAGTAATTATCTTTATGTCGCAGTTGGGGCAGTTTAAAACCATTATCAATGGCCAGAGCGAATGGTTAAGCGGCGCAACACTTTATACCATGCTGGGCCTGGTGGCGCTAACTATAGCTGTAGTACTCATTTTTCCAAAAATCACAAAGGCTATACCGGCATCATTAGTTGCCATCATCGTTATCTTTATCGCGGTGCTCGCTTTTGGCATTGAAACCAAAACCGTTCAGGATATTGCTTCGGTACAGGGTGGCTTCCCCCCGTTCCACATACCAAACATTACCCTCAGTTTTGAGACTCTCAAAATTATCTTTCCATATGCCCTAATAATGTCGGCCGTAGGCCTTACCGAAGGCCTGCTAACACTTAACCTGGTAGACGAAATTACCGGCACGCGGGGCAACAGCAACCGGGAATGCATTGCGCAGGGCACTGCTAATATAGCTAACGGATTCTTTGGCGGTATGGGCGGCTGCCCCATGATAGCCCAAACACTGGTTAATCTCAATGCAGGCAGCCGGGCACGGCTATCGGGCATTGTGGCAGCCATAACCATATTGATTATCATCTTGTTTGGAGCACCTGTTATAGGCAAACTACCCATGGCGGCGCTGGTAGGCGTAATGATGATGGTAGCCATAAGCACCTTTGAGTGGGCCAGCTTCCGCATTATCAATAAAATGCCAAGGCATGATATTATTACAGGCATTTTAGTGGCACTAATTACCATAGTACTGCACAACCTTGCACTTGCGGTATTAATAGGTGTAATAATTTCGGCACTGGTATTTGCCTGGGAAAGCGCCAAACGGATACGTATTACCTTGTCAATTGCAGGAGACGGAACAAAATACTACACCATAACGGGTCCGCTTTTTTTTGGTTCTGCCATGGCTTTTGCAGAGGAGTTTGATATTGCCAATGACCCTGAAAAGGTGATAATTGATTTTAAAGAAAGCCGTATAACCGATATGTCGGCCATTGACACCATAAGCAATCTGACAAAAAAGTATGCGGCAGCAGGCAAAACGTTACAGTTAAAACACCTTAGCCATGACAGCCTCATTCTACTTAAAAATGCCGGCGGAGTTATTGATGTTAATATTATTGAAGGAAGTTAATGTAGCTACAGAGAAAGTATATGCAACTAAATGTATTTTATTAGGTCAAAAAAATTACCAAACGATATTTATAACCTAATACGCAACGATATTTAGTAACAACTACATTGATGGTTATTTTTAATTTTTCATACGGCGTATTAAATTATAATAAATAACGTATAATGTTATAAAGAGTAATAAATTATTTATAATTCAGAAATTTTTATGTTAACAAGACGTTAAGTGAATGGGCGATTTTGATAGTATACTTTAAGATTTTATCAAAAATGGTATACAAAAATTAAATTATCCTTTTTTCGTTGCTTACCCCAGTAAAATGGTATGGTTTAGGTTTTTAATTTATTAATTTAGCCAAAAACACCTACTATGCCATTATTTCCTGAATTAACATTACTCGTGCTGCTTTTTGCCAGCCTGGTAATTTACCTGCTTGTAAAATTTTTTAATAGCAGGCCGCGTTATAAACTTAAAAAAAATGAACTTACAGAACGGTTTCAGCTGTTGCGTAACAAGTCTAAAAACATTCAGGATGCTTTAAGCAGGCACATATTATCGACAGATTCAAATAAAAAGCCTCTTGATAATGATGCTTCGATAACATACGGGGAATATTTTAAGTACCTTCAGAAAAACCATATACAAAACCTTTCTGATAAGGAGTATGCTAAGGTAAAAAATACCCACAATAGATTACAGCAAAAAAGGGCAATTGATATGCTGCAGGAACAGGAAATTCGCCTGGCCGAAGCTGAGAGTAAGCTAAGTAATATTCTATAAATGATCAGCCTTAACCTTTGGGGCGGGGTGTGCTATAATATTTGAAGTATCATATCCTCCAAACTTTTTAATATAGCTTTTAAGCGATGTGCCAAAACCATCGCGGAAACCCCTTTTGCCGTTACTGTGTAAAAATCTTTTAACCGCATCGGCACCTGCAAGGTGTGCAGCAGCCAGGAGTCCGCTTTCGGTTACCTTTATGCCGTTTATCACTTTCCCTTCAAAGGTTTTGATTTCTTTGCGAAGCTCATATTTGTTTTTACAAAGTAGCGCCTTGAAAGCACGCTCCTGCAGGGCAGGGCTGTTTAAAAAATTTGCCGAATTGTATATACCCAGGGCACGCAGGGCACTTTTGCCAAACTGGTATTTACCCATATAGCCATAACGGCTTACAAGCTTATAAAGGCCTTGCGACTCTTTAATGCCTATAGCCTGCTTAAAGCTCATATATGATTTTCCTGTGTAGGGTACAAAAAAGCCGGCCTGCTGGGCTTCGTCTTCTGTGGGTACGGTGTAGTGGGTAATTTCGTTTTCTGCAAGATGAAAACCTTCAATCCTGCCAAATTGTTTTTCGGCCTTGGTTTTAAAACCTGTGCTTACTATTGTAATAAAAAGGGCAAGCCCTAAAAAGTATATCCATTGCTTAATCATGTAGTTTTATTTCTCATAACCTGTCACCTTATGAATTTCACCGGGACAAATATACGTAAAAATTACACCTGATTTACAGCACATTAACCACGGGGGTTACTTTAACTTTACTTTAAGACAGCATTTGGCTACAAAAATATCATATAAACGCTGTAAAACAAGGCACTTACAGACACGACACAAAATTCTTATTAAACAGCAATTTTAAGAAAAAAAAATGCCCATTGAAAAGATTCCAACAGGCAAATATTACTAAAATTGTAAGTTTTTACTTCTTTATTCCCATTTTATCTACCCATGCATGATACTTTGCGCTATTAACGCTGTGCTGTGCTTCTGTAACAGCAAATTCATGGTAACCAAAATTTGTCACACTGGCGCAAAAGTACAGGTAATTGTGCTTTTCAGGGTTTAAAACCGCATCAATGGCAGTAACATCGGGCGTAACAATGGGCCCTGGTGGCAGCCCGTCATACCTATACGTATTATAGGGCGAATCAATAGGAAGGTAAGCATTAAGAACCCTTTTTATAACCTGCTTAAAATCGCCGTCTACCAGTTTTTTTGAGTAAATAACCGTAGGGTCGGCCTGGAGTTTCATGCCCTTATTAAGCCTATTAAGGTACACCCCCGCCACTTTAGGGCGTTCATCGGGCTTTACCGTCTCTTTATGCACTATAGAGGCCAGGGCAGTAACCTGTAACGGCGTTAAGCCAAGGGCCTTTGCTTTTGCCTCACGCTCAGGTGTCCAGAACTTTCGATATTCCGAAACCATTTTATCACGCACTTTGTTAGGCGTGGTGTTCCAGTAAAACTCATAGCTGTTAGGTATACAAATGCTCAAAACATTAGCTTCGGTAAGGCCATTATCTTCAAGAAACTTCGTGTCGGTAAACGCCCGTAGCAATGCAACGCTGTCCGGTTCTATTTGTTGGGCAATACGACCCATGGCATCCTGTAGCCTTTCCTGGTTGTTAAAAGCAATCTTAACCGGCACGGGCACACGCAGCGCATTAATAATGTCATTGCTGTTCATGCCATTTTTTATAATCGTTTTACCGGCTTTTATGTTTTGAGGATATTCCTTCTTCTCTGCCACCATATTAAAGCGTTCCATATCTTCAATAAAAGGCGCCACCAGTTTTTGCACATCCTCAAAAGATGCCCCCGTAGGTATATATACCGCAATCTGGTCATCATTAAATTTTGTATTTGCAGCAAAAATATTTCTGTACAAAATATAGCCGTAAATACTGCCTGCGGTAATTACTACCAGCGAAAAAATGCCAATAATCCTTCTAAGTTTCAAAGTGATATAGTTTTTAAAGTTTTTGTATCAGTTGATATAAAGCCTCATCAACAAAACGGTTACCATGCCTGTTCCAGTCTTTTTTTACGCCAACCAATTCAAAACCAAAATTAGTAAAAAGCGCAACACTGGCAACGTTAGCCATATGTATATTTGCATACAGCTGGTGCAGCTGCAATGTATTAAGTGCATACTGTATAACAAGCCTAAGTGCTTCTTTTCCTGCCCCCCTGCCCCTATCGGCCTCGGCATGCACAATAATGCCCACGCCCGCCCTTTGATTGAGGGGGTCAAAATCAAACAGGTCTATAAGGCCTATGGCCTCAAAACTGCCATTTTTACAAATGGCCAGCCGCAGCTGTTTTGCTTCATAAATGTCCTGGTGGGCATTTTCAAGATATTGGTGTATCAGGAAACGGCTATAGGGTGTCTGGGTATTACTTACCTCCCACATTTCCTGGTCATTTTCAAGGCTGTATATAAAATCAAGGTCTTCCGGCTCCAGTGCCCTCAGGTAAATGGCATTACCGGTAAGGGTTACCATGCCGCCTCACCTTTAAATACAAATTGTGCGGGGCCTGTAAGGTAAACGTTAGTAAAATGCCTGTCATTTTGTGTAAATGATACTGTCAAGTTACCACCTGGCGTAATAAGCTGTACCTTATTAGCTTCGGTTTTACCCAGTACTTTCATGGCAATAGCTACTGCTGTAACGCCTGTACCACAAGACAAAGTTTCATCTTCTACGCCGCGTTCATACGTACGCACTGCAAATTTGTCAGCATCTGCCTGGCTTACAAAGTTAACGTTTGCCCCTGCCGCGCCATACAATCCGCTGTAGCGGATATTAGCACCTATTTGTTTTACGTCAAGCTCAGGCAGCCCATCCACTATCTCAACATGATGTGGCGATCCCGTATCAAGGAAAACATAATTTTCATAAACAGAAACCGTATTTACATCCTTCATATGCAGTGAAACTATGCCCTCAGCATCAATTGTAGCATGGTGTAGGCCATCAACGGCCTCAAATTCAGCTTCATTATCTATAATGCCCAGATAATTTGCAAAAGCCACAAGGCACCTGCCCCCATTACCGCACATACTACTGGGGTTACCATCAGAATTGTAATATACCATTTTAAAATCAGTGCTGCCGTCGTTTTCTAAAAGTATAAGGCCATCGGCACCTATGCCAAACCTTCGGTCGCAAAGTTTTTCAACAAGTTTGGTATCATTTTTGGGAAACACTTCATCACGGTTATCTATCATGATAAAGTCGTTACCGGTGCCCTGGTATTTGTAAAAAGTGTATTCCATTATTGCTGTTATTAGGGCAAAAATACAAATATTAACGACACATACTACATGATGGCAAACTGCCGTTAACTATATGTTTAACCATAAAATTAAATACTGTTTTACCATTATGAAAAAGTTTTCGAGCTTATTTTTGGTGTCACTTTTAAGCGGTGCCACCACCCTTGGAGCCTATAAACTGGTATTTGATAATGACACACCATCATCTGCCTTATCAATTGCCGCTCCGCAATCTTCATTAACCCGCAATGTATCCTACACCGGTGCCGAAGGAACAGATTTTACACAGGCAGCCGATAAAGCGGTGCATACCGTGGTGCACGTAAAAAACACAAGCTACCGCACTACGCCAAACGACCCTATGCTGGAGTTCTTTTATGGCTACAGGGGCGGGCAGCAGCAGGCACAGGTGGGTACTGGCAGTGGCGTTATAATTACCGAAGACGGCTACATTGTTACCAATAATCACGTGGTGCAAAATGCCAGCGAACTTGAAATTACACTGAACAATAACAAATCTTATAAAGCAAAGCTGGTAGGTACAGACAGCAAGATGGATATTGCGCTGTTAAAGGTTGATACAGGCGAAAAACTTCCGTTTGCCACCTTTGGCAACAGTGATGATATTAAAGTGGGCGAATGGGTGCTGGCCGTAGGTAACCCTTATAACCTTAATAGCACTGTTACCGCGGGCATTGTATCTGCAAAGGCCAGAAACCTTAGTAAAGACGGCATACAAAGCTTTATACAAACCGATGCCGCGGTTAACCCGGGCAACAGCGGTGGCGCGCTGGTTAACACCCGCGGTGAGCTTATAGGTATCAACACCATGATAAGCAGCACTACAGGCTCTTATGTGGGTTACTCTTTTGCCGTACCCAGCAATATTACCCGTAAAATTATAGAAGACCTTATGGAGTATGGCAATGTACAGCGTGGCGCCCTTGGCATACAAGGGGGCGAGCTTAACAGTATTTCGGCTAAAGAATTTGGCACCAGCATCACACAGGGCTTTTATGTAAACAGTGTTATTAACAATAGTGGCGCACAAAAAGCCGGCATAAAAAAAGGAGATGTTATTGTTAAGATAGACGATAAAGATATTACCGGCTTTGCAGATATTAATGCCAGCATTATTACTAAAAGGCCCAATGATGTAGTTAATGTGGTTGTAAATCGTGGCGGCAAGCAGATTACACTACCCGTTAAGCTCACTAAAAATGAGATAAACAGCTTTACTTATGATGGCCTTGAGCTGGAAGACCTTACAGCTGATGAAAAGAAACAGCTTAAGATAAACTATGGTGTTAGGATTAAGGAAATTACCGATGAAGAGTATATGCCCTATTATGATGAGCTTAAGGATGGAATAATATTGAGTATAAACAATACCAAAGCTGAAAACATAGAAACGGTTACTGAAATATTATCAAGAAAAGGGGCCAACCAGCGTGTGCGTGTTGAAATGCTAACTAAAAACAGGCAGGTTGTGCATTTTATAATGTAATTAATTCATCTTGCTACTATAATTGAGGGAAGCCTCCGCTGATGCGGGGGCTTTTGTTTTTAAAACCCCGTATATTTTAGTCCAGTTGCCTGAATACGGTACAATAAATTTCACAGCATACGTTAAAACTTAACCTAAAAAAGGTATTGCTTTTACTGAATTTTATACATTTGCCCACTAACCATCAATCAATCGTGAGAAAAGCCAAACGTTACCTGGAGTTCCTGATGCACATTATAACAACAGCGGCGCTTTTATATAAAGGTTATGACGAAGTGTCTAAGCACCTTTACTATCCGGGTTTTATTATACTGGGCCTTGCCCTTATTGCAATGACAGTTACCTTATTCTGGAGGCAGCTTAAAATACAACCCCGCATAGCCCGGCAAACCTCATATTATGTAGAGGCTTTTGGGCTTTTTGTAACGGCTTACGTATTTTACCTTGAGCAGCAAAACACTTACAGCCGTTATTGCCTTATTGCAGCTTTCGCCTATTGTGCTATAGGCTTTTTATCTACACGCGTAAAATTTGGCAAACAAAAAAAAGAGGAGCAATAAAAATTGCTCCTCTTTTTTTTTATTTATAGTTAACCGACTATTGCTTAACCACCTTAATTATAGTTTGCTCATTACCACTGTACACCTTAATCATGTAAGTGCCTTTGGCAAGCACAGAAAGGTGAGTACGGGCTTCATTTTGATTTACCGCCTGCTTAAATACCTGCTGGCCTAATAGATTATACACTTCTATAGCATCAATGCCCTGAGTATAATTTAGGGTAAATACATCTTTAACCGGATTAGGGTAATAAGTAAAAACGCCTTTAGTAAAACCTTTAGAACCAAGCACCGCTGTTACGGTAACGGCAAAAGGTTCGCTAACGCAGTCCCCTATCATCTGTACCGCATAAAGAGTTACAGTACTGCCTATAGGTATTGTGTAGGTATCAACATTAATGGCGTTGCCATTTTCCAGGTCTTCTTCAGATGCGTACCAGGTAACACTGCCTTCTGCCTCAATTACAATATCAGCAATGGTTACTTCCTGGCCTTCATCAATTGAAAAAATTTGTGTCGCCTCGCCTGTTGGCGCGCTCACTACACTAATTACAACAGTTACATCAGTACGCGTAGTGCTCTCGCAGCCATCCACACTTTGTGATGCATAATAAACAGTACCGTCAACAAGCGCTGTATCTTCGCTTATTGCAGTGCCGCCGGTCTCTGTTGCATACCAGGTAACATCACCATCGGCAATAACATCAAGATCTGCCACAGTACCACTATCACAAAACACCTGTATATCATTGTCAGTATCTGGCGGCGGTATAATACTAAATTGTGCGGTTACGGCAGTGCGCTCAACACTTTCACAGCCATTCTCCGGGGTTTGGGCCGCGTAATATATGGTTCCGTTAACCAGCGGGGTCTCCTCTGTTATAGGCATTCCACCGGTAGCAGCTGCATACCATTCAATAATATTACCATCAGCCTCAAGATCGGCAACGGTTGAACCGGAGCAAACAACCTGTAATGGTGGTGCTTCTGGAGCTGGTGTTGTGCATGGAGGTAAGCTTACATTGATCAGGTAATCTTCCACCTGTCCATAACCATAGCCTGCCTCGCTTGAGCAAGGATCATCACTATAGGCATCATATAATTTTACTACACGCATATAGGTAAGGCCCGCCATAGCATTAGCCGGAATCATAATTTGTGCGGTAGCCTCTACATCATCCTCACCGGTAGAGTAAATAATACTGTCAATATCATAATTTTCACCATCATCAGAAAGGTCTCCATTATGGTTCCAGTCAAAATAAACTGTAAAGAAACTCTCATAGCCATCCTCAAAAGGATCGTTTGTATTACCTTGAAGTGTAATGGCATAGGTTTGACCCACAGTAACCTGGCCGGGCGCCAGCGCCGTAAAGTTCTGTACTCCGGGCGTACCATTTATAGTTGCCGATGATGTATTGCTGATACCCGCAAATTCTACATTTGTAATGGGTTCAATATCTTCTTCAAAAACAACATCGCAAAGGCAGTTAAGACCTGTATTAATAACCTGTACGGGACTGCTTGTTACAGCATCGCCGCCGGCACCGCAGGTAATTATTGCCCTGTACCAGGTAGAGGCAGTTTGTGCTGCCGTATAGGTAGCACCTGTTCCGCCTGTTGCCACATTAGTAAAAGTAGTGCCGTTTTGAGAAGACTGCCACTGATAAGTAAGCCCCGAGGCAAGATAAGCCGGGCTTAAAGAAAGAGATGCACTCTGCGAATTGCAAATACTGGCAGACGCTGCAACGGCTGCCGAAGCTGCCGGCGTACCGGAACAGGCCACAGACGGCGCCTGTGTTACAGCAACATCGTCAAAAAGCAGGTAATAATCTATCTCTTCATTTTCATTGGCATGAGCGGTAAACTGAAGGTAAACTGCACCTGCGGGTGGGCTAAAGGTCACTGTTTTTGCAGCACAATCATCTGACACTACATGGTTTGCCGGCGTAATGGTTTGTACAGTTGTCCACGGACCATTGACGGATGTAGCGTAAGCTACCGTTATTGATCCCCAGTTCGGGCTATTAAGTAATCCTTCTTCTGTGTAGTAATCCAGTAGTTTATAGTTGTAAGTAAGGGTTGCAGGCATGCCATTGGAAGTGCCAATTGCGGCCTGAGTAGCAGCATCAAACGATAATCCAAAAAAGCTGAATGCTTCTCCTACAAAAATATTTGTACCTGTACACGCATAAAGCGATACACTCTCAAAGTCATCGTCAGACCATGCTGTAGTGGCCCCTTCAAAACCTTCAGAATAGTTAATTTGTGCATTTACTGCAAATCCGGTGGATAACAGGCCAAAGCAGCATAGTGCCCTAAGCAGATGTAATTTTCTTTTCATATTGCAAAGTGTTAAAAATGAGGTTGTAAAAAGCTAATTGACTAAAAATATAACAATTTCATTGTGAATTATTGATTTTTAACAAAGCTGTAACATACTTTTAACAGTTTTCCAGGTTCAAATGAAATATCATAGAATTTTTATGGTGATAAAAAAAAGAAGAAAAATGTTTTACGAAAACGTTTTAGTTCATATATTTGCTGCACAATTATAACAAAAAACACATTAAGGCTGTGAATCATAACGTAATATACGAAAAAGAACTGTCCTATCAGGCAAGCCGTCGTAAAGCCGGTGTAGAGCTTATCAATATTGTTAGCGAACTATGGTATGATAAATCGGTCGAACTGGTTATGTTCCGCAACCAAATGATTGACAAGAGCTTGGGCGAGATAATGAACCTGCATGAATATGCGGTAGAATTCATAAAAAAGCCCATCAATGTGTTTGATACTGTGGAAATTGCCCGCGCTTTAAAGGTGGCAAACCTGCCGCCAAGCCGCATAGACATTGGAAAGCTGACTTATGAATACCATCTGGCAGACAATGTTTATAACGATGCCGCGGCCTTTGTAAACGACAGGCTGCGCAATGCCCGTACCGGCCATGACATTACCCCTAAAGATGTTATACTGTATGGCTTTGGCCGCATAGGCAGGCTTTTAGCCCGCGAAATGATGGCTAAGATAGGCCAGGGCGCCCAGTTGAGGCTGCGTGCCATTGTAGTGCGAGATAAGCATGATGCTGTCCTGTTAGAAAAACGTGCATCGTTACTGCGACACGACTCTATACACGGCGACTTTCAGGGGTCTGTAATTGCCGACCCTAAGAATAACAGCCTGATTATCAATGGCGCTACCGTGCATATTATCAGCGCCTCAAACCCTGAAAAAATTGACTATACAAAATATGGCATCAGCAATGCGCTGCTTATAGATAACAGCGGTGCCCACACCACACTGGAAACCCTTAGCAAGCATCTTGTGGCGCAAGGTGTTGAAAAAGTGCTGCTTACGGCACCAGGCAAGGGTATACCAAACATTGTATATGGAGTTAACCATAACGATTATAACCCTGACACTACCGATATCTGGAGTGCTGCATCATGCACTACCAACGCTATAACGCCTGTGCTTAAGGTACTTGAAGACACCCTGGGCGTTGTTAAGGGCCACCTGGAAACCATCCACGCCTATACTAACGACCAGAACCTGGTGGATAACATGCATAAAAAGTACCGCCGTGGCAGGGCCGCAGGCCTCAACATGGTTATTACCGAAACAGGTGCGGGAAGCGCTGTGGCTAAGGCAGTTACATCATTAGAAGGCAAGCTTACAAGCAATGCAATCCGCGTTCCGGTGCCTAACGGCAGCCTTGCGGTTGTAAATGTAGAGGTGGAAAGGCCCACTACAGTTGCCGAGGTTAACGAGATTATGAAACACTATGCTCTTGAGGGCGAACTGGTAGAGCAAATTAAATACTCTGTGAATAACGAGCTGGTTAGCAGCGACATAGTGGGCACGAGTGCCCCGGCAATATACGATAGTAAAGCTACTATTGTTAGTGCCGACGGTAAAAATGTAATACTTTACGTATGGTATGATAACGAATATGGCTACAGCCACCAGGTAATGCGCCTGGCTAAGTATGCCGCCAAGGTGCGCCGCTATACCTACTACTAAAAAATAAACCAACCTTTTTTTTCTTCATAATTGTTGTTAAATCCGTTCTCGTTAGAGGGCGGATTTTGCTTTTTACATTAGTCAGATTTTACTTATGCCAATATGCTTAATATTTCACTTTCGGAGTTTGAAATTGACTTTTTTTACCCACTGTTAATGCCATTACATTTCGCAAAACGTTAACAACAAAAAATGCCGGCATCTGTAAAATTTGATTAGGTTTAGTGAACTCATGCTTTCACTAAACTATTAAAAAATGGTTGTACCTTTGTGGTGTATTATTGAAAGGAGACAATTTAGATTCCCTATTACGTTAATAATTTCCATGCGTAAAGAAAAAACTGTGTCACCCGCCCACCCCGCGGCATCCGCGTTCCATTAAACCACCCGCCCAGCGGGAATAAAAAAACTCCCCCTGTTTGCACAAGGGGAGCCTTTTCCACTATATAAAACTAAAAATGTAATACAATTTTAAGCGTTAGCCTTAGCGCCTGCGGCAGCAATAAGGTTAAGCGCGCTACCGGCCACAAACCAGCCTATCTGGCCTTCGTTATAGCTATGGTTAACCAGAATGGTATCTTTAGTACCATTATCATGAATAACCTCAAGGGTAAGCTGCCTGTTAGGGGCAAACTCTTTAAGGTCAGTAAAGTTAAAGGTATCATTTTCCTGTATCAGGTCATAATCAGCCTCGTTAGCAAAAGTAAGCGCAAGCATACCCTGTTTTTTAAGGTTGGTTTCATGTATACGGGCAAATGATTTTACCAGTACCGCCTTAACGCCCAGGTGGCGTGGCTCCATGGCAGCGTGCTCACGAGATGAACCTTCGCCATAGTTATGGTCGCCTACTACAATGGTAGGTATGCCCGCAGCCTTATAGGCGCGCGCCGTGGCAGGTACCGCATCATATGCGCCGGTAAGCTGGTTTTTAACGTTGTTGGTCTTTTGGTTAAACGCGTTAACGGCACCAATAAGCATGTTGTTAGAAATGTTATCAAGGTGGCCACGGAAACGCAGCCATGGGCCTGCCATAGAAATATGGTCTGTAGTACACTTGCCAAACGCTTTAATAAGCAATTTAGCACCCACTATGTTTTCGCCATTCCATGGTGTAAACGGAGCCAAAAGCTCAAGGCGCTCAGATGTAGGGCTAACCACTACCTGAACAGATGAACCATCGGCCGCCGGAGCCTGGTAACCCGGGTCTTCGGCATCAAAGCCTTTTGGAGGCAGCTCATTACCGGTAGGCTCATCCAGCATTACCTCTTCGCCATCTTCGTTAATAAGCTTATCAGTAATAGGGTTAAAGCCAAGGTCTCCCGCAATGGCAAGCGCCGTTACAAGCTCCGGAGAGCCTACAAACGCAAGCGTGTTAGGGTTGCCGTCGGCACGTTTAGAAAAGTTACGGTTAAAAGAGTGCACAATAGTGTTGCGCTCTTCCTTCTCGGCGCCTTCCCTGTCCCACATACCTATACATGGTCCGCAGGCATTGGCAAAAACGGTAGCGCCAATTTTATCAAAAGTATCAATAAAACCGTCACGCTCTATAGTGTAGCGCACCACTTCAGATCCCGGAGTGATGGTAAACTGTGCTTTAGTCTTAAGTTTCTTTTCAGCCACCTGCTTGGCAAGAGAGGCTGAACGCGAAATATCTTCATAAGAAGAGTTGGTACAAGAGCCTATAAGGCCCACTTGTATTTGCAAAGGCCAGTCGTTCTTCTCGGCTTCTTCCCTCATTTTAGAGATGGGCGTGGCTAAATCCGGGGTAAAAGGGCCGTTAAGGTGCGGCTCAAGCTCGCTAAGGTTGATTTCTATAACCTGGTCAAAATACTGCTCAGGGTTAGCATATACCTCGTCATCACCGGTCAGGTACTGTTTTACAGCGTTTGCTGCATCGGCCACATCGGCACGGTTGGTAGCACGCAGGTAGCGGTCCATAGAGTCGTCATAACCAAAGGTAGATGTTGTAGCGCCCACCTCAGCACCCATGTTACAAATAGTACCCTTACCGGTACATGACATGGCTTTAGCGCCTTCGCCAAAATATTCTATAACAGCGCCCGTACCACCTTTTACGGTAAGTATGCCGGCCACTTTAAGGATAACGTCTTTAGGGGCCGTCCATCCTGATAGTTTACCTGTAAGGTGAACGCCTATAAGCTTAGGAAACTTAAGTTCCCACGCCATGCCGCTCATTACATCTACTGCATCGGCGCCGCCCACACCTATAGCAAGCATGCCAAGGCCGCCCGCGTTTACCGTGTGAGAGTCAGTACCAATCATCATACCGCCCGGAAATGCATAGTTTTCAAGCACTACCTGGTGGATGATACCGGCACCTGGTTTCCAGAACCCAATGCCATATTTATTAGATATAGAAGAAAGGAAGTCAAAAACCTCGTTACTTTGCTCTTTAGCGCGCTTTAGGTCGGTTCTTGCATCTACTTTAGCCTGTATAAGGTGGTCGCAGTGCACCGTGGTAGGTACGGCAACTTTAGCCTTTCCGGCGTGCATAAACTGCAATAGCGCCATCTGGGCAGTTGCATCCTGGCAGGCAACCCTGTCCGGCGCAAAGTCTACATAGTCTTTTCCGCGTGTAAAAGCCTGGGAAGGTGTGCCCTCCCAAAGGTGAGAATACAGGATTTTTTCTGAAAGTGTAAGCGGACGGCCAACAAGATCGCGTGCCTTGTCCACACGTTCGGCCATGTTCTCATACACCTTTTTGATCATTTCAATATCAAAAGCCATAGTAAGTATATTAATGTTCGTTTGTAAAAAAGTCTGTAAATTTACTTAAACTTATTTCAATTAAAAAATTTTTAGGGTTTCTTTAATTTCAGGAAATAATTATTTATAAACATTCTACTTTGCTGCGGATTTTTCAAAAATTTTACGAAAATTGACCGTTTGATTAAGAATTGCTATTTATTTTAAGGTATATTGACAATATGTAAAAATTCTGCCTAAAATTGTGGAGAAGCTGCAACGCATACTTTACGCCGGCCGGATAGGGCGTGGCATTTTAGCAAAATATAGGGTAAATGCAATTGCCATTATGAGCCCTGCACCAAATAATCCGCCTCCAAAAGCCATAAACCGTAACGTACCCGATGTTATATCCTTTGTCTTTGCAAGGTCGCTCAGCATTGCCAGCAGCATATAAATGCAAAATAACCCCATAACGATACCTGTAACCAGCCCGGCAACTTTATGTTTGACAATCAGCTGAACAAAAAGCGCAACTGCTGCCACTATAGCAACATAGTTGATAACACCCAGGCTCATATAATTTTCTGCAGCCCAAAACAGGCTAAGGCCAATGAAATATATAAGGGGAAGGATACGGAAGATAGGTTTCATGGCGACGATATTATAAATAATGTAGTAATATTAACATAAAAAAAGCTGTCTTAAAACAGCTTTTGTATAATCATCTCTTCAGTAATGCCCTCGGCATCGGCCTTGTAGTTCTTAATGATACGGTGGCGCAAGATGCCGGTTGCCACAGCCTGTACATCTTCTATATCAGGACTGAATTTGCCTTTCAGGGCAGCATTGGTCTTGGCGGCCAGTATAAGGTTCTGGCTGGCACGCGGACCCGCGCCCCAGTCAAGGTAGGTTTTTACATAATCATTGCTGAGCGGGTTGCCCGGCCTGGTTTTGTTAACCAGCGTAACGGCATATTCAATAACATTATCAGCAACCGGAATGCGGCGTATCAGGTGTTGAAAATCGGTAATTTCCTGCGCGGTAAACAGCGGGTTAACTTTAACCGATGTATCTGCCGTGGTGCTCTTTACCACCTGCACCTCTTCGGCAAACGTGGGGTAATCCAGCTTAATGGCAAACATAAAACGGTCAAGCTGCGCCTCCGGCAGCGGGTAGGTACCCTCCTGTTCTATGGGGTTTTGCGTGGCCAGTACAAAATAAGGCAGGCTAAGCTTATGGTGGTGGCCCGCAATGGTAACCGCTTTTTCCTGCATGGCCTCAAGCAATGCTGCCTGGGTTTTTGGGGGTGTACGGTTTATCTCATCGGCAAGCACTATATTACTAAATATAGGCCCCTTTAAAAACTTAAAGTTACGGTTTTCGTCCAGTATCTCGCTGCCCAGTATATCACTCGGCATAAGGTCGGGAGTAAATTGTATACGTTTAAAATCAAGCCCAAGCGCCTGGCTTATGGTATTAACCATCAGGGTTTTTGCAAGACCCGGAACGCCCACTAAAAGCGCGTGCCCCCCTGCAAATATGCTCAGCACAATCTGGTTGATAACCTCGTCCTGTCCTACTATTATTTTTGCAATTTCCTGCTTTAAAGCTGCTTGTTTCTGTACTAAATTCTGTATCGCTGCTACGTCTGACATTGTTTACCGGTTAAAATTAAAGCTAAGGTTGCCCTTAGCTTTCAAACTTATAAATAATTTTATTGTTTACCTAAACTTTTAAGGATTTAGCTGCCTTATCGTGCCGATTTTTTAAGCCAGTCTATGGCAAAAGTACAGTCGCGGTATTCGGCGTTTATCTTTATGTAGGTATCTTTTACTTTTTCGGCGCTCCATTTGGCAATTTCACGCATTTGCTTTTCCTGCAGCGCAAGGTCTTTAATTTTGGTGTAGTCTTTAGCATAGTCTCCGGCATGCTCTTCATAACGGTTGGTTACAGTCATAATTTTATAGCTTAGGCCGGTACGTGGATTGTCATCCTCCATAGGCTGAGATATCTCGTTATCCTTAAGGTTAGATATCTGGTTGTATAAAGACGGATCCATTTTAGTAAGCTCAAAACGGGTATCAAGCGTTTGAGGGTTTATAAGCATACCGCCGCTTTGACGCGTTTCTTTTTCCATAGACTCACTACGGGCTGCATCGGCAAAGGTTAGCTCACCACTGATTATTTTTTGCCTTACCAGTGTTAGTTTTTCAATAGCCTTGCGCTTAGATTCTTCGCTTACTTTAGGCTTTAAAAGTATGTGCCTTACATCAAGCTCCTGGCCCCTGATTTTTTCTACATAAATAATGTGGTAGCCATATTCTGTTTCAAATGGTTCAGATATCTTGCCTTCCTCAGTACTAAAGGCCGCGTCTTTAAATTCTTTAACCAGCCTGGCTTTCCTGCTTACGGGTATGTAGCCGCCGCTGGCTCCCGATGCGCGGTCTTCACTATACAGTACCGCCTTACTGTAAAAGCTCGATCCTGCCTCAACATCTTTTTTTATCTGATTAAGCCGGTCAATTACTTCCTGTTTTTCGGCGGGGCTTACATCAGGTTTTACAACAATCTGGGCTACCTCCATTTCAGCACCAAAAATAGGCCTTTCTTCAGGCTTAAACTTGTTGTAGAACTGCCTCACCTCTTCAGGCGTTATCTCTACGCCATCTATAATTTTTTTACGCATTTCCTCAGTAAGCTTAGAGTTTTTCATAATCTCAAACAGCTCTGACTTAAATGTTTCCAGGTCTTTCTTTTTAAAATACTCCACCACTTTTTGAGGCGACCCAAGGCGCTCTGTAAAATAATCCAGCCTCTGGTTAACTTCGGCATTTACCTCAGCATCACTTACTATAATACTATCCTGAATGGCATGGTGGGCATACAATTTGTCTTCCATTAGCTTACCTGCTAATTCACATCGCGTTATTCCTTCAATAGGTACACCCTGCTGCTGCAACTCTACAAAACTAAAGTCTATATCGCTGTCAAGCACCACAAAATCACCTACTACAGCAATAACACCATCTATCTTGGTACGCGTACCCGGGGCTATTTTAGGCTTAAGGCTGTCTTTAGCCGGCTCAGGTATAATTTCCTGAGCAAAGGCAGGCTTTACGCTAAAAAAAGCCAGTACAGCAAATACCGCCAGCCTGCTATTTATAAATTTCATACTTTTTATCATTAATTGCATCATCCGTTATTTCTTTTTGAAACTTCTTAATTAACTCAAGTTTCCTGTTATTTATTATAAGCTGCTTTAAGGTAGGCTTAATATATTCATATGGCGCCACCTGGTTCCTGTCTATCACCTTAGCTACTTTAACCAGGTAAACATCCAGCGAATCAGGGTACTGGTAGGATATACCGCCACTTATGTACTTATCCCGGTTCTCGGGGTCAATAAACGGAAGCTTCTGGTAAATCTCGTTCATATCTATCCATACACTATCATTAAATGCATAGCTTTTAAACTGTATGGCCATATCATTAAGCGCCTTAATGTCTTTTTTTCCGCCCGCGCTAAACTTTTGCTTTACAAAGTTAAATTTGGGGTGGTCTTTAGCCATCTTTACATAGCGAAGCCTTGCCAGTGTGCCCGTAGCCTTAAAATTTTCCTTGTTTGCATTATAGTACTTTACAAGATCGGCCTCGGCAACCAGCGTATCCACGCTTTGTTTTACCATTTCTTCAAGGTAGGCTTTAGTATACAGATCAGCCGTATATTGTTTTATAAGGCCCTCTATTTCTTTTTGCTTTTCTGAGCCAATGTTTACTTTAGCCGCGTCATACAGTAGTGTTTGCGTTGCCCAGCGGTCTATGTAGCTTTTTATAATGGCCAGGCTGTCCTGTTTAGAAGCGCCTGCCGGCACTATTCCCGCAAGTTCTTCTTTATCAAGATACGCGTTGTTTACCCGTGCGGCAGCCGTTTCCGGCCCCTGCTGCTCTTTATCTCCGCAAGAGTAAAGCAGTAGGGCAAACAATAGCAGTATCGCGTTTTTACCCATTACTGATTAAGCTCTTTTTTTACTTTTTCAAAAACATCCTGGTTTACTTTTACAGTAAACTCTGTTTTAAGCTGGTCTACCCAGGTGTTTTCAAGGTATTGCTGATAATCATTTATCACGCGGCCTTTTGCCTCTTCAAGCGTTTTAGGGCCTGCTGCAAGCACTTTATTTGTTTTTACCACATAGTAGTAATCACCCTCTTTTATAATGCCGGAAACACCTTCTTTCCAAACTGCCTGTTTTGGCAATGCGCTGGCATCCTGCTCATAAACGCCTGATTTCTCCATAACGTTTACTTTATCTTTAGTATTCAGCTTTTCTTTAACAGCAACAGCATCGGCGCCTTTAAGCAGCTGCTCACGGGCCGCTTTTATATCCTTTTCACTTGTAGAAGAATACACCTCGGCATCAATCCTGTCTTTCCAAACATAATTCGCTTTATGCGTATCATAAAATTGCTGAAGTCCTAATGTATCATTTTTAGCCTTATCCCATATTTCTTTTTCCATCAGGTCAAACAGCAGCAGGCCATCGCGGTATTCATCCATTACTACCGCAAACTCCGGAAACTCATCCTCAAGGTGGGCGTTGTAATATGTGTTAAGCTGCTCTTCTACAAAACGGTTATAAAAAATATCGGCGGCGGCGCTTACCGGCTTAGCGGTAACACCTGTGCGCTGCTGGCCGTTTACATAATTAAGGTAATCTTTTTGCGTAAGCTGCTTATCTTTGTTAATGGTAACAAGGGTTTTGTTAAGGCTCTCTATATTTTTAGGGGTGTTCCAGGCCGACATATAAATACTGTCATTTAGATAACCAATAGCTTCTTTATAAGCATCTTTATCTTTCTTTATATCGTATTTCTTTTTAAGCTTTTCTGTAACAGAGGTCTCAATAAGCCTTGAACGGTCATCTCTCTTTACCCGGTTTTCATAATCAGCCTTCACGGTTTCAAAAGCAGGTACCGGGAATTTTTCGGTTAGCTTAACAATGTGCCAGCCAAAAGCCGACTCAAACGGTGCAGAATATTCACCCGGTGTTTTAAGGGCAAAAGCATGGTCTTCAAACTCCTGGCTGGTAAGCTCGCCAGAACTGAACCTGTTTAGCTGCCCACCCGCGTTAGCGCTTGATTTGTCTTCGCTAAATTGTTTTGCAAGGGCTGCAAAATCTTCGCCCTGCTGTAATTTTTTATAAATATCATCAATCTTTGCTTTGGCTTTAGCGGCCTCTGCAACTTCCTCTTTTTTAGGCTTCATGATCATGATGTGCGCCACGCTTATGTCGCCACGGTTTTCCCTTACATCGGTAACTTTAATAACATGATAGCCAAAACGGCTGCGCACCGGCTGGCTTATTTCACCCTTTGGCGTATTAAAGGCCCCGCTTTCAAATGGGTACACCATACGGAATACCGAGAAGAAACCCAGATCGCCCCCATTTTCTTTAGCCGATGGGTCGCCTGAATTTTCGGCGGCCAGCTTGGCAAAATCTTCACCTGCCAGCGCCCTTTTACGCACTTCTACCGCTTTGTTATAGGCTTTAAGCGTATCGGCCGGACCGGCATTTTCATCAACCATAAACAGGATGTGGCTGGCCCTAACCTCTTTAAGAGACCTGTTATAGGCTTCCTGCACCAGCTCATCGGTAACCTTGGTATCCGTTAGGTAATTTTTAGAAAGCTGCGTACGGTAGCTTTTCAGCTCGCCCTGGTACTTTTTATTTTCCTGTAAACCCAGTTTATTGGCTTTGTTTACTTTAAGCTTGTAGCCAATAAAAAGGTTGAGGTAGTTGTTAAGGTCTTTTTGCGAATCGTCTTTTACCAGGTCAAGGTTTTTTTTGTAAACCCTTACAAACTCATCTGTATAATAAGGTTTGTCATCAACAGTAAAAAGTACATCTTTTTTTGCGGTGGCTGTATCTTTAGAAGATTTACAGCCCATAAATACAACTGCCGTGAGCAGCAGGCCAGAAAGAACCTTGTTTAATTTCATTATAAAGTTAATTTGTAATGCATAAATACCGTAACTAAACGCTGCAAAAGCCAAAAAAGTATGGCGTTCATTTTTTGCAACCCACAAAAGTAATAATTACAGAACACTATGCAAGCAGATATGTTTAAAAACACTATTATTGATTATTTTATAATGCCCCCACGCAACGCTAAGCCTTTAATAGCATCTTAACAATAAACCAAACCACCATGAAAAACCTTATTACACTCGCGGCCGCTGCTGTCTTTACATTAACCTCCTGCAGCGATGATGATAACGCTATTGCACTTAGCAGCAGATACCTGGCCGGCGGTTGGGAAGAAATTGCACCTGACCCTTACAACCGCATTCTTGTTTTTGAAGGCAACAGTGTAAATGAAACACACGAGGATGCCGGTACCAGCCACGATTGGGACTACACAATATCTGGCAATACTCTTGTTTTTGGAGATCCTGCCATCCAGCACACAGTGCAAATAATAGACAGCGTTACCATGAAAGTAAGCAATATTTACATTTCGGGTGATTCTGAGACCGGTTCAGAGACCGTTACCTTTAAAAAAAATGAATCGGGCTGGCATACCAATCAGTAAAAATGCCTTGTAAAAAACAGCCCCGATATTGGGGCTGTTTTTATTTTTTAACGATGATAAAATCTGAGCGGCGGTTGAGCTGGTGGGCTTCTTCGGTGCACTCCACGCCGTTGCTGCAATTGTTGAGCAGTCGGGTTTCGCCATAGCCTTTAACGCTTTCTATGCGCTTAGGGTCTATGCCTTTACTCACAATATAGCTACAGGTGCTCTTTGCCCTGTCATCGCTTAGGCGAAGGTTATAATCATCCTCGCCACGGCTATCGGTATGGCTCTCTATCTTTATAACCACATCCGGAAAGCTCTGCATTACAAACACCACCTTATCAAGCTCAGCAGCAGCTTGTGGGGTAATGTAATACTGGTCAAAATCAAAATATATGGGGTTGATGTCTATCAGCTCTACATCGCCTGTTTTGCGCACCAGGTCTTCAAAGGCCTTCATTTCTATAGTACCCTTATCATCCGGGGTGCCGGGCGCATAACCCGGCTTAGCTGCCACGAGGCTAACCTCAATATCACACGGTATGGTAATGCTGTAAATGCCGTCGGCCTTGCTGGTGTCGGCATACATGTTGCCTTCGCCCTGCGCCTTTATTTCAACGCCTTCTACCGGCTGCCCACTCTTAGGGTTGGTTACCCTGCCCGCAATCAACCTTCCGCAGGTAGTATCTTTACTAAAGTAATAAATATCGTCATCGCCTTTACCCCCTGCCCTGTTACTGCTCAGGTAACCCGAATTGCCGTCTGCACTTAACACATAGCTAAAATCATCGCGGTTGCTGTTTAAGGGCCTCCCCAGGTTTTGCGGTAGCGTATACATATTGCCATCAGCTTTGCTTATAAAAACATCAAGCCCGCCCAGCCCATAATGCCCGTCGCTGCTAAAATACAGTACGCCGTCACCCACATACGGAAACATCTCCCTGCCTAAGGTATTTATGCTTTCGCCAAGATTTTTCGGCGCGCCTACCGAGCCGTCTTTGTATATCTGTGCCTTATAAATATCTGTAGCGCCAAAGCCACCCGGCATATCGCTTACAAAATACAGCCATTTACCATCAGGGCTTACCGCCGGCTGCCCTACCGAATAATCGTCGCTGTTAAACGGCAATTGTTTTTTATTGATGAGCCCATCTGCTTCAAGCGTGCCATACAGCAATTGAATGTTATTGGTGCCGGCCTTGTTGTTTTGAAGGCCGCCTTTTTTCTTAACATTGTTTACGCTTATAAATACCGTCTTATTAATGGGCGAAAAGGCCACCGCCGCATTGTGGTAATCCGTTTGTGCATGGGTTAAAAACTTCTCTTCATTTTTAAGCGAGCCGTCTGCATTACGGTCGGCTATATAAAGTTCTAAATACGGCTGCTTGTTCCAGTCGTAGGTTTTACCGCCGTCGCGGATGCTGTCTTTTGCAGATGCATACACCAGCTTATCTTTATAAAACATCGCGCCAAAATCGGCTACTGCCGTATTGATATCAAGATTTTCGACTTTAAATTTAGGCTCCGTATTACTGAGGCTATCGAGGTATTTTTTTTGTTTTGCAAGTATCTGCTGGCGGTCCTCGTCAAATTTATAGTAGACAAACAAGGCAAAATCTGCCTCATCATAACGTTCTTCAATGCGTAGTGCCTGTGCATAGTGCAGATCAGCTTCGGTAACGGGGCCTGAAGGGCTTGTTTCTATATATTTATTATACCATTTAACGGTAGCGGCTGCATTCCCTATATAATAATTGGCTTGTGCGGCTTTTAACAATGTTTCCGGGTGGGGGTTCTCCTCGCCCGAAAGGTACTGCTCATACTCCGCAGCTGCCTCAGTATAGGCCAGGTTTTCAAAATGGCGGTCGGCCTTTTTTAAAAGCGATTGCCCCACGGCACTGCCGAAGCAAAAAAACAGGGTTACTATAAGTAAGTGTCTTGTCATGGCAAAGGTTTTTAAAAGAAGCGTGGCGACTTAATGCGGCTTTGTTTGGGTTGCAGTGTAAAGCGCACAATAATTTCGTGCGAGCCATTGTTGTACTTATTAAGGTCAGTTACAGAATAGTCGTAACTGTACCCGGCAAAAATGTTTTGCGTTATCTGTAGACCGGCAAGCGCACTGACTGAGTCATCCCACCGGTAAGACGCGCCCAGCGTTACAGTTTCCTGTAATAAAAAATTTGCCGAAACATCTACAATAACGGGCGCACCCGTAACAATCTTGGCCAGCGCTGCGGGCTTAAATTTTAAATTCTCATTCAGGTCAAGCACATAGCCGGCCATTACAAAATAATGCAGCCTGTCGGCCTGCACGCTTTCCTGTACATTATCATAATAGTCGTTCTGTATAAAATTAGGCACAGAAATGCCTGCATACCACTTATCGGTATAATAATACAGGCCCGCCCCTATCAGCGGATTTATTTTATTGTTGATGTTGCTGTTCAACAGCGGGTCGCCTTCCTGGTAGTAACGGCCTTTGCTCCAGTCAATGTTCAGCATTCTTACACCGGCCTTAAGGCCAAACGCCAGTTTGCTTTCATTGCCAAAGCGAATGGCATAGCTAAAATTACCATCGGCATATAGCTCATTGCTTGGCCCCAGGTTATCGTTAACCACACTTAGGCCTACACCTATATTATCATGGTCTTGAGAGTAGGGGCCGTGCACGGTAAACGCCTGTGTAACCGGGGCACCGTCTATGCCTGCCCATTGAGAGCGGTGCTGCAGCGTGGCCTCTAAATAACCGGACGAGCCCGTATAACCGGGGTTTACCGTAAGCGTATTATACATATATTGCGTGTACTGCGGTTCCTGCTGCGCAAAAGCATTTAGGGCAGCAAACAGCAACAGGCAATAATATTTAAAAGAAGCTGGTATGCACTTCATCAGTTGGTTGTATACACGTAGGATGGTAAAAATAGTGATTTTTTTGAGAAACTAACAAAGAGGCAAAGTTTCAAAGAAGTAAAGTATTTTTAAATCCAGCATTATCCTGATGCCGCGCTTAAATGTTTTGGCTAAGTGATGCATTGATTTAGCTAAGCCTATTAAGCGGCTATGACCCAACTTTGCGGGTATAAATAACACCATATGAAATTAGTAATTACAGGCTCGCTGGGCCACATTAGCAAACCGCTTGTAGAAGAATTAGTAAGCAAAGGGCATGATGTAACCGTAATAAGCAGTTCGCCGCAAAGGCAGGAAGAAATCCGCACACTCGGCGCAACGCCGGCTATTGGGTTGGTTACCGATGCCGGTTTTTTAACTGCAGCCTTTAAAGGCGCCGATGCCGTATACACCATGGTGCCGCCGCCATCAAACTACTTTGACCCCGCATTTGATGCTATGGCCTACTCTGAAACCATGCGTAATACCTATTTTGAAGCACTTAACAAAACGGGCGTTAAGCGCATTGTAAACCTGAGCAGCTGGGGGGCACACCGCGATACAGGTACAGGGGGCATTGTTACCACCTATTATATGGAGCGGTTGTTAAACACATTGCCAAATGATGTAGCCATAACCCATGTGCGCCCCACTTCTTTTTACTATAATATGTTTACCTTTATTCCACGTATAAAAAACACCGGGCGCATTGCCTTAAACTATGGCGGTGAAGATACTGTTTCGCTTGTAGCGCCTCAGGATATTGCGGCAGTGGTAGCCGAAGAGCTTGCAAATAAGGCTGTGGGCAGGCATGTGCGCTATGTTGCCAGCGATGAAGTGAGCTGCAACGAGATAGCACTTGTTTTGGGCGAAGCGATAGGCATACCGGACCTGCAATGGGTACGGATTTCTGACGACGAGGCTAAAAACAACCTTGAAACTGCCGGGCTGCGCCCCTCAATGGCTGCCAGTATTGCCGAGATTCAGGGTGCTATACACAAAGGCCTGCTTGCCGAAGATTATATATACCACAAACCGGCAACTATGGGAAAAGTAAAAATAGCTGATTTTGCAAAGGTATTCGCTGAGCGGTTTAACGCCAAATAAGTATCTTTGACTATGCCCGCAACTGTGCCACATCATATAAAAACCATAAGCGCCTACCACCAGGCTATGGGGCTGCCAAGCCCTCGGCACCCCATGGTTAGCGTTATCAGTTTTGACGAGCATAAAAAAAATTACACCGCATCTTCTGCCAGCTTTGTATTCGATTTTTATACCATTGCACTTAAGCGCAATTTTAACGGCAAGATTAAATACGGGCAGCAGGACTATGATTTTGACGAGGGCATTATGACTTTTATGGCCCCGGGGCAGGTGTTGCGCATTGAAGTTGATAACATAGCACCAGTAAACCATTCGGGGTGGCTGCTGTTGTTTCACCCCGATTTTTTGCGCAACTGCCCGCTGGCACAACCCATCAGGAATTATGAGTTTTTTGGTTATGCGGTACATGAGGCACTTTTTCTTTCAGAAAACGAAGAGGCTGTTATAAACGCTATCATGCATAGCATACAGCAGGAATACCGTCAAAATATAGATGCCTTTAGCCAGAATATCATTGTATCGCACATAGAAGTGCTGCTTAGCTATGCAGAGCGCTTTTACAGCAGGCAGTTCATTACCCGTAAAGCGGCCAGCCACTTAATACTGGAACGGCTGGAAAAGACACTACATACCTATTTTGAGAGTGCAGCCTTACGTACAGAAGGCCTTCCTACTGTGCAGTATATTGCAAAAGCGTTAAGCCTGTCGCCTAATTACCTAAGCAGTATGCTAAAAACCCTGACCGGACGCACCACGCAGCAGCACATCCATGACCGGCTTATAGAAAAGGCTAAAGAAAAACTCTCGGCCACCGGACTGTCTGTGAGCGAAATTGCCTATGCGCTTGGTTTTGGGCATCCGCAATCTTTTACAAAGCTTTTTAAAATTAAAACAGGCACATCCCCGGTTGCCTTCCGGCAGTCTTTAAATTAGGCTTACTTTCAGCCTGTATGCTTTGGTACCTTTTCTCCCGCGCCACAACGTTACAATCCCAACTCTCAGCCGGAAGCAACTTTACAACTTTCAACTTTATGACTTTATGAGTTTCCAACTTAATAACGTATTTTTGCCCGCTGAAGACAAACCCGTACAGATGAGTTTTAAAGAAGAGATAGAGAAAAGGAGAACATTTGGCATTATATCGCACCCCGATGCCGGTAAAACCACACTGACTGAAAAGCTACTGCTTTTTGGTGGTGCCATACAGGAGGCCGGTGCCGTTAAGAGCAATAAGATAAAAAAAGGCGCCACCAGCGACTTTATGGAAATTGAGCGCCAGCGTGGTATATCAGTAGCCACATCGGTACTGGCTTTTAATTACCGGGGCAAAAAAATAAATATTTTAGATACCCCCGGCCACAAAGATTTTGCCGAAGATACCTTTCGTACCCTTACTGCCGTAGATAGCGTTATTGTAGTGATAGACGTTGCCAAAGGTGTTGAGGAGCAGACCGAAAAGCTGGTAGAAGTGTGCCGCATGCGCAGCATACCCATGCTGGTTTTCATCAACAAGCTTGACCGTGAAGGTAAAGATGCGTTTGACCTGATGGACGAGGTTGAGCAAAAGCTGGGCCTGCACGTTACGCCGCTCAGCTTCCCGATAGGTATGGGATATGACTTTCAGGGCATATACAACATTTGGGAAAAGAACATTAACCTGTTTAGCGGCGACAGCCGTAAAAACATAGAGGAAACCATTGCCTTTAGCGATATTAATAACCCCGAGCTGGATGGTATAATAGGAGAAAAGCCTGCCACCCGCCTGCGCGAAGAGCTGGAACTTATAGATGAAGTATACCCTAAGTTTGACCGCCAGGAATACCTTGATGGTAAGCTGCAACCGGTTTTCTTTGGCTCTGCTTTAAATAACTTCGGGGTGCGCGAGCTGTTAGACTGCTTTATACAAATAGCGCCGTCGCCCCGCCCCAAAGACAGCGATACCCGCGAGGTAAAGCCAGACGAGCCAAAATTTAGCGGCTTTGTGTTTAAGATACATGCTAACATGGACCCCAAGCACCGCGACCGCCTGGCTTTTATTAAAATTGTCTCAGGCACTTTTGAGCGCAACAAGCCTTATCTGCACGTGCGCCACAACAAAAACCTGAAATTTAGTAGCCCTAACGCCTTTTTTGCCGAGAAGAAAGAAATTGTAGACATATCTTATCCCGGCGATATTGTAGGCCTGCACGATACCGGCAACTTTAAGATAGGCGACACCCTTACCGAAGGCGAGCATATGAGCTTTAAAGGGATACCGAGCTTTAGCCCGGAGCATTTCCGTTATATTAATAATGCCGATCCCATGAAGGCCAAGCAGCTTGAAAAAGGAGTTGACCAGCTTATGGATGAAGGCGTGGCGCAGCTCTTTACCCTTGAAATGAACAACCGTAAGGTTATAGGTACTGTGGGCGCACTGCAATATGAGGTTATACAATACCGCCTGGAACATGAATATGGCGCCAAGTGCAGCTATGAACTGTTCCCGGCATATAAAGCCTGCTGGGTAAAGCCGGACGACCCAAAAAGCGAAGAATTTGCCGAGTTCCGTCGTATAAAGCAAAAGTTTATGGCGCGCGATAAATTTGGACAGTTAGTGTTTTTAGCTGACTCAGAATTCTCAATCCAGATGACCCAATCTAAATATCCTTCAGTAAAATTATTTTTTACATCAGAATTTGAATAAATAATGATATTAAATTTACAAACCCTTAATTAATTTTTGAGGGTTTTTTTTTGGCATAATTTTAACCATCTAAAAATCAGGTATAATATTCTTGAAAACGATTTAAAATATAAATATTACGATTTTTTAACGTTTGTTTAACAAGATTTTACGGAATTCCGTAATTTTAAAGAAGCATATGCACGTAATTTTATGAAAAATGGAAAATACGATTTAAAGTGCCCTAACTACCAAACTATACCAGAAATTTAATGTAACAATTTATTATTATATATACTATTAGAGAGACGTTTTAATATGGGCTGATACATCAGGTGCCCTCACTAATATAAACCACATAAAAAACATCTTTCCTCGCATACTATATGTTTAAAAAAATACTGATAGTGGAAGCTCTTGACAGCATAAGCCTGGGTTTAAGCACATCATTAGCATCACATTTTACAGCCGAAATAGCCGCTGCTAAAAGTAGCGAAGAAGCAATTTTAAAAATAAAAAGGGCGTTACAGGTCCAAAAGTACTTCAACCTTATAATTTGTGATATCGCTTTTATAGATGGTAACGATGATGGACAGCATAAGAGTGGTGAAGAGTTTATAAGCATCATACGTGAAATCTCACCCGAAATCAAAATAATGGTGTATTCTGCCGAAAGTAAACCTTTCCGGATTTATACCCTTTTTCACAAATATAAAATTAATGCCTTTATAGCAAAAGGGCGCGAAAGCATACACGAAATTATTGAGGCTACAAAGCAGATGTTTAACTCTGAAGTTATATACATATCAAAAAAATATGCCTCATTTATTGAGAAAAAAATACAGGATGAGATTGAAGAATATGATGTTAAGCTTTTAAAATACCTGTCATTAGGTAAAACACAGGTAGAGATAAGCACTCTGTTTAAAATGGAAGGCTTTCAAAATTCGAGTACAAGCAGCATAGAAAAGCGCATAAACAGGTTAAGGATACTATTAAAGGCAACCAATACCATAAACCTGATTGCTATTGCTAAAGATCTTGGTATTATTTAATAACGATGAGCAAAAGATGGTAATTGTTAAGATTTTTTTAACACTCATTTACGGTTTACCTCTTTAATCAAATATGTTAAAGTAGTATCTTTATATCACAATCAACGACTTAATGTTTCATTTCAACGATTTTTATCTAAGAAATAGATACTATAATTATAAATTTGTCAAAAATGTAACCGTAAAATATTTAACACATTGTTAACACATAAATGCTTATGAGGTATGTTATTGTAAGAGGGGGTAAAGCCTCAGGAAAAGCTACTACCATTAACGAGGTTTGCAGGCAGTTATCGCCCGAAAGGGTGTTAAAGGTTAATACTGATGCTATGGGCAATGCCAGTGCAGTGCCTGTTAACTCTCTTGATGAGCTTTCTGACGGAACTTATATTATAACGGTAAGGAAAAAAAATATACTTATTGTTTCAGGCTCACCTACGCAGCAAAAACAAAATATCACCTCTATAATTGAATCTGTAAAAAACCTCGACCTGGTTCCCGAATTTGCACTTGTGGCCATGAGTGGCCTCGAAAAATTAAAAAACTTTAATACCGCCGGAGAGTTGGAAAATTATGGCAAATGCGTTCATGAAACTAAGATTTGGCGCATACCGGCTCATAATTTTATTAGTAGCGATGAATGGAAAAAAAGAATTTCTTACTTAACTGCCATAACCTTGCACAACATATAATTGTTTTACATGACGCTAAAAATACGTTACAATCCTCACTACTATAAAAATATCCTCACACAAAGTATATATTAGTGTAATACCTTCCATACCTGCACGCTATAAGGCGGCATATTTATACCCCTGCCTCCCCTTGGAAAAATTACTTTATCTGACCCTGAAAGGAGCCTTAACTTATCCAGCCTTACCCCATTAGCGTTATCGAGCAGTGCAAACTCTTCCTCACCACCCAGGTTTACAGCCACCACTACCTGCTGCCCTTTGTTATTAGTACGGGTAAAAGCAAATACATTCTGGCTGGTATTAGGTATGTTTTCATATTTTCCATCAGCAAGCGCAGGCTCGGTCCTTTTTAAAAAAAGCAGCTTTTTATAATAGTTAAAAAGTGAATTAGGGTCATTTTCTTCCTCTTCTAATGATATCTCGTCATTCGGCTTCATATTACGGGCATCCCACCAAGCACCGGTATTTTTATACCATAACGCCATTCCCTGCCCCTCTTCGGCGGCATACCACTCAAACGCCTCACGAATAGGGATATCATTACCATCTGTAGTGCCTTTTAACTGTTCGCCTTTCATGCCCAGTTCCTGCCCGTAATATAGAGAAGGAACACCCCCTATGAGCACATTAAGCGCAGCAGCCACTTTTAGCTTTTGCAGGCTCTCAGCGGGTTCGCTGGCAAAACGTTTTGTATCGTGGTTTTCTATAAACACTACCTGCTGCTTACCCGCCGGCAGGTAATTAAAAGTACTATCTGCAGCGGCAACAATCAGGTCTTTATTAAAGGTGCCAATAGCCTGCTTTAACTTAAAGGCAAAAACGCGGTCTACATTTCCTTTTGTAAAGTAATCATAGCCATAGCTGTTCCAGTTGGCCTGCTCAGCCACTATCTGCAGCGCGGGGTTCACTTTTTTCATTTCTGTAAGTACCGGCGTCCAGAAATCTTTAAACAGGTTAGTAAGCTTATTGGCATTGTCAAGGTTATCCATCATATGGTCAAGCCTAAAGCCATCTACGCCATCACTAAAATCGCCATTACCGTTAGGATCTGCCCAATATTTAAGCACTCTAAGTGTATATTCCTTAACCTTTGGGTCCTTCATGTTTACCACAATAATCTGCTCTTTCCGGTTGTTGTATGTGGTAAACTCGGGCACATCAAAAAAGTACCACGGCTTTGTGTTTTTTGTATCGTTATACACCAGGTAATTACCGTATTGAGATAAGGGCTTTGCATACGAATCTGTAAACCACACATGGTTGCCTGTTACATATTGCATCTCAACATCCTGGTAAATTTTCATTTTGCGCTTATGCACCTCCTGCACCAGCATTTTATAATCGCTAAAGGTGCCATATTTAGCGTCTATTGCCTCAAAATCGGTAGCAAAGTAATTATGGTAAAAATCGCTTTGGTACAGCGGGGTTAATAATATACTGGTAACGCCAAGTTTTTGAAGGTAATCCAGCTTTTGGCGGATGCCCTCAAGATCGCCATGGCCATCTCCGTTAGTGTCAAAAAAACTACGCTGAAAAACATGGTACATTACCTCATTACCCAGCACGCCCTGTGCCGATGTACTGATGGTAAGAATGTAAAAAAGGGCTAAAAATAATTTAATCATAGCGTTGAATTTTATTAAAAATAAACTGGCGTATATAGTTTGCACCTATGCACCGGTGTTATTACTGTTTCACTATTGCTGTTTTAAGGTTATAAAGTTTTGTTTCAAATATAAGGCTATTTCCTTTTTGCTTTTATACTCATGCAGATGTATTGGTAATTATATAAACATATATACAGGCGGCATAAACCAAATTAATAGGGTGCACACTGCCTGACACCGCCTATATTTGCTATTTTTGCAGCAACAAAAACAGTAATAATGCTTATTATAGGAATTGCAGGAGGCACCGGCAGTGGTAAAACTACCGTAGTACACCAGATTATGAACCAGTTGCCGCTTACAGAGGTAGGGATACTGAGCCAGGACCACTACTACCGCGAAACCCACCATTTAAGTTATGAAGACCGCGCCCGGATAAATTTTGACCATCCGCGTGCCATAGACTTTGAGTTGCTTACTGAGCACCTTAAACAACTTAAGGCCGGCAATGCCATAGAGCAGCCCGTCTATTCTTTTGTAACGCACAACCGTACAGATGATACCATACATACTAATCCGCGTAAAGTGATGATTGTAGAGGGTATACTTATACTTTCTGATCCAAAGCTGCGCGATTTGTTTGATATAAAAGTTTTTGTACATGCTGACCCTGATGAAAGGCTAATCAGGCGCCTAAAGCGAGATATTGCTGAGCGTGGCCGCGATATGGAAGAAGTGCTGAGCCGCTACCAAAGCACGTTAAAACCCATGCACGAGCAATTTATTGAGCCTACAAAGGCATTTGCCGATATTATTATACCTAATGATAAATACAACACGGTAGCCATTGATGTAGTAAGGGCTGTAATTAATCAGCGTATTTTATAAGGTCGCCTGTTGCAGTTTGATAACAATGTTAGAAAAAATTAATCAGCGGCCAGCCTTTAAACAAAAATAGTTTACTTTGTAAAGATGAAGTTTTTTAAAAACCTTACTACCCGTTATCCGTTTCTTAAGTTTTTAAGCAACCGGTACGTGCTGGTTATTATCTTTGTTACGGTATGGCTTATTTTTCTTGATAATTACTCTTACTTTGAACATCAGCCGCTTAACAAAAAAATTATAGAACTCGAAGACAATCGGGACTATTATATCAATGAGATAAAAAAAGACAGCACCAGCATTAAACAGCTTAAGGATGCCGACCAGACAGAACATTTTGCACGCGAAAAATACTATATGAAACGCGAAAATGAAGATATTTATATAATTGAGCACCCCGGAGACAGCTTAAAAAAAGTAAAATCCACCCCACATTAAAACCAGTTTATGAGCGATAATTTATTTGAAGGGTTCAGTCCGGTTTCTTCTAAGCAATGGAAACAACAGATACAATATGAGCTAAAGGGCGCTGATTATAATGAGTCACTGATTTGGGAAAGCCCCGAAGGCATAAAAGTGAAACCATTTTATCATATTGATGAAGCAAAAGACCCTGTAACTCCACATTCAAAAACCGGGGTATTTAGCATAGGTCAGGATATCTTTGTAAAAGATGTAGAAAAGAGCGCAATAAGGGCCGTGTCCAGCCTTAGCCGTGGTGCCGAAGCCATTCGCTTTACCATAAAAGATGAAACTATAGATGTTGAAAGGCTAATTGAAGGCCTTGTAACCCCTGCCTCAGTTTATTTTTCGTTACATTTTATTTCAATCGATTTCGTTAAAAAACTTGATGCTCTTGCCAAAGTAAAGAACATGCAATTTTTTGTGCAGCTGGATCCTATAGGCCAGCTTTTAAAAGAAGGCAACTGGCATGCCGGAGCAGATAATTTTGAGGCGCTAAATACTATAGCCATAAGCTGTACCAACATAAGCTTTTTGAGTATTAACGGTACTTTGTATCAAAACGCTGGTGCAAATATGGTGCAGCAGCTTGCCTATGTCCTGGCCCATGCTAACGAATATTTTAACCGCATAGCTACCCTTTATCAGCCTATAATTGTTGAGGTTGCTATTGGATCTAACTACTTTTTTGAAATAGCTAAACTACGTGCCTTAAGGGTCTTACTCGCCCTGGTTGCTAAAGAATATGGCCACAACCCTGAATGTCATATAATAGCGGTGCCTACAAAACGCAACAAAACACTGTATGACTATAATGTAAATATGCTGCGCACCACTACAGAGTGTATGAGCGCCGTGTTAGGTGGGGCTAATTTAATTATTAACCTGCCTTATGACAGCCTGTATCATAAGAGCAATGAGTTTGGCGAGCGTATTGCCCGCAATCAGTTGCTTATTTTAAAGCATGAAAGCTATTTTGATGCCGTGGGTAACCCTGCTGACGGTGCTTATTATATAGAGGAGCTTACCCAACAGCTCGCAGATAAAGCCCTGACATTATTTAAAGATATTGAGGCAAATGGCGGTTTTATTGCTCAGATTAAAGAAGGCACCATACAGCGCAAGATAAATGAGAGCGCAGCTAAAGAGCAGGAGTTGTTTGACAGCGGTAAAGAAGTGCTTTTAGGCACCAACAAATACCCTAATAAAAACGACAGTATGGCAAATGATTTAGAGCTCTACCCCTTTGTAAAGGCAAATACCCGTAAAACACTGGTTATGCCTATAATAGAAAAAAGGCTGGCGGAAAAAATGGAGCAGGAAAGGCTTGAAAATGAAAAGAAACCTATTTAAATACTTGTGATGAAAAAAAATTACACCTTATTTTTATTTTCCCTTTTAGTGTTTCCTAAAATGTTTGCACAAATTCCTGACTGGGAATGGATGAAGACCCCGGTTGCAGCTGATAATTCTTATGCAAATGATGTAACTACTGATACAAGCGGCAATGTAATAACAGGGGGCGAATTCTCGGGTGGCGGTATTACAATTGAGCCTGCGTTTTACTCGCTGATAAGCAATTCTTTAGAGCCACAGATGTTTTTAGCCAAGCACAGCAGCAACGGCGAATTTGACTGGGCTGTAACCGCGGAGTCAGTTTACTCATCAGTAAGTTCAGTTTCCAGTGATAATGATGGCTATATATATGTGGCCGGCACGTTTCAGGAAAGCCTTACATTTATCAATAATAACCTCAACGATGTTACAATAACCGGCAATCCGCTTGTTGCCACTACATTTTTTGCCAAATTTGACCCTTATGGGTTTTTAATATGGGCGCATGCTACCGAAGCAGATAGCAGCGTAATACGCGATATAAAAGTAGTGGGCGATAATTTTTACATGACAGGTTTTTATTTTGATAATAATGGCTTTAGCTTTAACAACATTGCTGTATCCCCTGCCGCTTACGGCGATATGTTTATAGCTAAATTTACCCTTGAGGGCACTGCTGTTTGGGCAAAAAATCTTAATGCGGGCACACTGGCACAGGGGTATTCTGTAGATGCAGATGCTTTAGGCAATGTATTTGTGGGTGGAGGTATATATGAGTCGGCAACGGTTAACGGGCAGTTGTATGAGGGTTATGGAGATCTCGACGGTTTTATTGCTAAATACAACACTGACGGCACTTTGCAGTGGATAAAAACCTCAGGAAGCCAGTCAACAGATGTTACAACAAATGTAAAAGCAGATGGTTCCGGCAATGTTTATATCTCTACTGTGGCTTATGCAAGCCCGTACAACATAAACAATCAGGCAATAGAGCTTTATGGGGTTCAAAACCACATTTTTGCAAAGCTTGATGCAAATGGTACTTACATCTGGACCAAGCTTGCGGGCGGCAACAACCAGGATACCTTTAGCAGCCTTGAGCTCGATAGCCAGGGGGGTATTTACGCTGCAGGCTATTCCTACTCCACTTATTTTTACGAAATTAACCAGGAAGAGGCTTTTGATATTTTTGATAACCGCCATTTTATTATACTGCATTTAGATTCAGAGGGCAATGTAGAGTGGATGAAAACAAATTCTGTTAGCGGCGGTAGTGCCTTGTATGGAATGTCCGTTAACGGTGAGGATGAGATGTATGTATGCGGTATGTATGCCAACAATATCAACCTTGATGGCTTTACGGCATTTGCCCAGGGCTATCATCCTGTTATTGCAAAGCTTCAGTTAGAAACCCTGGATACAAATACTTACACAGTACAAAACAAACCCATGCTTTACCCAAACCCTGCAACGGATTATATTACAATCCAGGCCAAGAATTTTGACAATGCACCTTTTGTAATGTATGATATTACTGGCCGTAAAATTATTTCAGGAACGTTAAACGGTACAACCACAAATGTAAGCGCGCTGCCTGCAGGTGTGTATACATTAAAGGTGGGAAATAACAGTTTCCGGCTTATAAAAAAATAGTGAATGAGAAAAAATATCCAGCATATAAAACTTTCAACAAACGCTCAGCCCTCAACTTCCAACGGCGGTGAGGGCTTTTTAACCGCCGAAGGCATTGCGCTAAAGCAAACGTATACTGAGGCAGATGTAGAAAATTTGGAGCACTTAGAATTCGGAGCCGGTTTTGCACCTAACCTGCGCGGGCCTTATGCCACTATGTATGTACGCCGGCCCTGGACCATTCGTCAGTACGCAGGTTTTAGTACAGCACAGGAAAGTAATGCTTTTTACCGCCGCAATCTGGCCGCGGGTCAAAAGGGTCTTTCTGTAGCATTTGACCTTGCTACACACAGGGGTTATGACAGTGATCATGAACGGGTGGTGGGAGATGTAGGTAAGGCCGGTGTAGCCATAGACAGCGTAGAAGACATGAAAGTGCTGTTTGATCAGATTCCGCTTGACGAAATGTCAGTTTCTATGACCATGAATGGTGCAGTGTTGCCCGTAATGGCCTTTTATATTGTAGCGGCAGAAGAACAGGGAGTAGCCCCGCATTTGCTTTCAGGCACCATCCAAAATGATATTCTTAAGGAGTTTATGGTGCGCAATACCTACATTTACCCCCCTGCTCCATCAATGAAAATTATTGCTGATATCTTTGAATTTACAAGCAGGAACATGCCTAAGTTTAACTCTATCAGCATATCCGGCTACCACATGCAGGAGGCCGGTGCTACCGCCGATATAGAGCTTGCCTATACCCTGGCTGATGGTTTAGAATACATACGTACAGGGCTGGCAACCGGAATGAAGATAGATGAGTTTGCTCCACGCCTCTCTTTTTTCTGGGCCATTGGCATGAATCATTTTATGGAAATAGCCAAAATGCGTGCAGGCCGTATGCTATGGGCAAAACTACTTAGGCAATTTAACCCTAAAGACGAAAAATCGCTGGCGTTGCGCACGCATTGCCAAACCAGCGGCTGGAGCCTTACAGAGCAGGACCCTTTTAACAATGTGGCACGCACCTGCATAGAGGCTGCCGCGGCGGCTTTTGGCGGAACGCAGTCGCTGCACACTAATGCCCTGGATGAAGCCATTGCGCTCCCGACTGACTTTAGTGCGCGTATTGCCCGTAATACACAGATATTTTTACAGGAAGAGACTAAAATAACTAAAACGGTAGACCCCTGGGCCGGCAGCTATTATGTTGAAACCCTTACCGATGAACTGGCACGAAAAGCCTGGGAACTGATTGAAGAAGTTGAAGAGCTTGGCGGAATGACGAAGGCTATTGAAGCCGGTATACCCAAACTGCGCATAGAAGAAGCAGCAGCCAGAAAACAGGCGCGCATAGACAGTGGCCAGGATGTTATTGTGGGGGTAAACAAATACCGCCTTAAAAAAGAAGACCCGCTACACATACTCGATGTAGATAACGATATGGTGCGAAAGCAACAGGTTGAAAGGCTGAACCAAATCAAAGCAAGCCGTGATACTAACAAAGTGTTGCATTGCCTTGATGCACTTACTCATGCTGCAAAAGCAGGTAATGGCAATTTACTGGAACTGGCTGTAGAGGCCGCACGCCACAGGGCAACCCTGGGCGAAATAAGCGATGCGCTTGAAAGCGTTTATGGCAGGTATAAAGCACAAATTAAATCGTTTAGTGGTGTGTATAGCAAAGAAATAAAAAACGATGAAAGTTTTGCGAAAGCAAAACAACTGGCCAATGCTTTTGCAAAACTTGACGGCCGCCGCCCGCGTATTATGATTGCTAAGATGGGACAGGACGGGCATGACCGCGGCGCTAAAGTAGTGGCTACTGGCTACGCCGATGTGGGTTTTGATGTAGATATTGGCCCATTGTTTCAAACCCCGGCAGAAGCTGCCAAACAGGCTGTAGAGAACGATGTACATATACTGGGTGTATCGTCATTGGCGGCAGGGCATAAAACGCTGGTGCCCCAGGTTATTGAAGAGCTTAAAAAGTATGGCAGGGAAGATATTATGGTTATTGTAGGGGGCGTTATTCCTGCACAGGATTACCAGTATCTTTTTGATGCCGGTGCGGTAGCCGTTTTTGGCCCGGGCACTAAAATAAGCCAAGCGGCAATACAGATACTTGAAGTGCTTATGCAAGGTTTTGAAGAGTAATTTTATGTAAGAAGTTTGATAAACGTTGATTATTTTTAAATTTGCAGGAAATGACCTAATTTTAAATTTATGGATATTAAAAAGGTTTTTGAAAACAACAGGCAATGGATTTCGGGCCAGCTTAAAACTGACGGCGACTATTTTGAAAAACTGGCTGCGGGGCAGCAACCGGCAATACTATATATTGGCTGTGCAGACAGCCGTGTTAGCGCCGAAGAAATTATGGGTTTGCAGCCCGGCAATGTATTTGTACATCGTAATATTGCTAACATGGTACCAAATACTGATTTAAATGTAATGTCGGTTATTAACTACGCTGTGGTACATTTAAAGGTAGACCATATTGTGGTGTGCGGCCATACTAATTGCGGGGGTATAAAAGCCGCCATGCAGCATACCGATATGGCCATACTTAACCCATGGCTGCGCAACATACGCGATGTTTATCGCCTGCACCGCCAGGAACTGAATGCCATTGCCGGCGAAATTGAACGATATGACAGGCTGGCACAATTAAATGTGCAGGAGCAGTGCATAAATGTTATAAAAGTAGCCGAGGTTCAAAATGCTATTGCTGAGCGCGGCCTTACTGTACATGGATGGATATTTGATGTGCGTGATGGGCAGCTAATTGACCTTAATATTGATTTTGAAGCAGTAACTAAAAACATTGTAAATATTTACCGCATTGATAGTGAGTAACCCAATAAATCGTCTTTTAAAGGTTTTATTTTTACCTCAAAAATAATATATTTGCAATCCAGATAAATAATCGGGATGTAGCGCAGCCTGGTAGCGTACTTGCATGGGGTGCAAGGGGTCGCTGGTTCGAATCCAGTCATTCCGACATTATAAAATCCATTTTCAGAAATTGAAAGTGGATTTTTTTGTTAGATATTGAAACGAGCAAATTGCAGCAACGTTTCCAATTCGTAAGAATTTGTTTGTAAAACAAAAATCTAATTTTCCCGGAATTATGTACAAATTAAATTTAAAGGCTAATTTTTGAATATAAAATATTTATTTTAAAATTATTACGTACATTATAGCAATATTGACTATTTTTAAGCTTAATAGGGCAAGTACACTATGTATTATAATACAACTAAAACGAATCGTAATTACCAGGGGCCTTTAGTTTATAAATTTTTAAGGTTCAACCACTGTAGTATTTTTTGCTATGGGTTTTTATTAGCCATCATTACGGTATCGTGCAACAGTAAGGACAATAAAACGGTACAAAAATTGCCCAAAAATAATAGTGCCGAGATAATAGACAATGGCACAAAAGAGCAAAAATATGCCCTAGAAGAACTCGATAACTCTGCCGGTTTATCTAACAGTTCTGTTAACTGTATATTTCAGGATTCTCAAAAGCTGATATGGATAGGAACCTGGGATGGCTTAAACCGCTATGATGGCAGCAGCTTTAAAATTTTCAGGCCGGAGCCCAATAATAAAAACTCGCTCAGTAACCAGGTGGTGCTTAAGGTTTCCGAAGACAGCCTGGGGCAGATATGGGTGCTTACCATGCACGGTATTAACCGGTATGATAAGAAAACTGACAAATTTTATCCTTACTTTTTTTCTGCCGGCACCACTTCCCCGCTATCAGAATCGCAGTTTAACCTAACCCTTAATGCCGATAAACAGGTTTTTTGCACCGTAAAAGACTGGGGACTCGGTTTTTTTGACGGCAATAGCTTTCAAAAAATAAATGTGCCCCTGCTATTTGGTAAAAACATTCGTAAGTTTGAATTTACCGGCAACAGCAGGTTACTCGCTCTTACAGAAGATAATAACTTATATACTATTGATATAGTTAACGCCGCAAATGGCACAATAACCGTTCAAAAAGCAAGGAATGTTTTAAACGAGATAAAAACGTTTGACATTTTGCCCGGCAATAGTATTTGCATGTTGGCCACTAATGGTGATGCTTACTTGCTTACAAAGAACCTGGAAGATAAAAAAAGCATTGCATCAAATATTGAGTCTCTAATAGGCCACACTGCAGATGCCATTATACTATTGGGCAGGTCAGGATATGTTGTAAGTGATGCGTCAGGCAATAAAACGCAATTGCCATGGACAGGTTTTCTTTCAAAATACAAAGTTACCTCTCTTATAAAGGGCAGTGAAAACATTGTATGGATGGGCACTGATGGTGACGGTATTTTAAGGGCATCGCCGCAGGAACGGTTATTCCGTAATATCTCGAAGGCACAAATTCCTGATATGGATGGTGGTATTACGCGGTCCTTTCTCAAAGATGGTGAAAACTCTTTTTGGGTAGGCACTAAGGGCAAAGGGCTTTTCCATATAGATTCAAGCCTGTACGCTGATTCTTCAGCTGCGGTACAGTACAGTAATTTTAATGAAGCCAACAGCCCGGTTAACAACGCGGTATATGCGCTGTGCAAGGGGCAGGATAACCTTATGTTTATAGGCTCTGACGATGCAGGCATAACTATTTATGACGGCAATTTGTCGCGCCCCGTGAGCTGGAAAAACATTCAGGGCAGTGAGGCATGCGGTTACTTCAGGTCAGTCTATGCCATATATCAGGATGCCCATAAGAACATCTGGCTGGGCACCAATGGTTATGGTTTAATAAAGCTTAACATAGAGCGTAAAGGTTCTGGGCTTAAAATTACAGGTTATAAAGATTATACTGCTAAAAGCGACAGGCAAAAAGCGCTGAACAGCAATATTATATTTTCTATCGTACCAAAAAGCGATAATGAGCTGTGGATAGGCACGCGGCTGGGCGGCCTTAGCTTATTTAATAGTACAACACAGGCATTTCTTACCTTTAAAAACAAGCCGGGAGATAGTAAAAGCCTTAGTAATAATGATATATTATGCCTGGCAGCAGGTAGTAAGGGCAAGTTATGGATAGGCACCAGCTATGGACTTAATGAAATGGAAGGATTTAAAGATGGCCAGGCAACATTTAAAAGTTATACAGTTAAAGATGGCTTGCCCAATAATACCATACACGGTATAGTGCCGGATAAAGATAATGTGTGGATAAGCACAAACTTTGGGCTGTCTGATTTTAACGTCGGCCAAAACAAGTTTACGAATTACATAAAAAGCGATGGGCTGCAAAACAATGAGTTTGCCGATGGTGCGTTTTATAGCGATGCACAATCTGGTTATATCTTTATGGGTGGCATTAAAGGTTTTAATTATTTTTTACCACAAGCCATAAGCGAATCGCCTACCCTGCCCGACCTGTTTATTGACCACATTAGTGGGCACAACCAGCCGGTACCGTATTATCAGGGACTGCTGGTATCGCCACAGTCTGCAAATGCACCTGCCATAACCCTTAAGCATAACCAGAATTTTTTTGACATTTATCTTACCGCGCTTACTTATACCAATAACGAGAAGTGCAGGTATGCTTACCAGCTTAAGGGCTTTGACAAAAGCTGGAACACTATAGATAACCGTAAAATTATATCGTTTACAAATGTGCCCCCGGGCAGCTATTCCATGTATATGAAATGGTCTAACAGTGATGGCGTGTGGACAATGCCGGTACATACTGTAGATATTACTATTAAGCCGGTATGGTGGCAATCTACAGCCGCACTTATAATTTATGCAACGCTGGCACTGTGCTTTATGTTTTTTGTAAGAAGCTATTATTTAAAACGGCAGTCGCTCAGGCAAAATATACTTTTCCGTCAGCGGGAAGAAGAGCTGCATGAAAACCGGCTAACCTTTTTCACAAATATTGCCCATGAGTTCCTAACCCCACTCACCCTTATTGCAGGGCCGGTACAAAAGCTTTTTGAAGCCGAGAACCTTGACGACCGCAGCCGTAAATTCATAAAAATGATACAGCGCAATGCCTCACGTCTTTCATTTTTAACACAGCAATTACTTGAGTTCAGGAAAGCTGAACACGACCACCTTGAAGTAAAAGTCAGGCACTTTGACCTGGTAAGTATATTAGAACAAATAGCCGAGTTGTTTGATGACTGGGCCTTTGATAAAAACATAAATTACAGCCTTGATATACCCAACAGCCTTGAAGGATGGTTTGACAAAGAAAAGGTAGAGAAGATACTCTTTAACCTACTTTCTAATGCTTTTAAATATACCGCCACAGGTGGAAAAATAAAGTTTAGCTGCCAGATTGAGCACGGAAGTACCGATAACCTTAAAATTACAGTTACAAATAACGGCAAGGGCATCCCTAAAGAGAAGCTTGACTCGCTGTTTGACCGTTTTTTTCTGTCAGATCCTAACCAGGTATCAGATACTGAGATGTTCAGGACCGGTATTGGCCTCGCTTATGTAAAAAGGCTTGTTACCGTTTTGAGGGGAGAAATACTGGTGTCAAGCATTCCTGACGAAGAAACCGTTTTTAATATCCTTATTCCTTGTGAAAAAGATGTATTTAACGATAAGGAAATTGACAACAGCAATACATCCGGACTAATTTCCAGGCATTTAAAAGACATCCTCGAAGAACCCACGCAACCAGAGGAACGCATACACGTAAAAATATCTGCAATAGAAAAGGCACAGGACAACCGCTATAAGATACTTATTGTTGAAGATGAAAAGGAAATACATAGCTACCTGCAAGACCTTTTAGGTGATAAGTACAGGCTTTCTTTTGCCTTTAACGGGGCTGAAGCCTTGCAAATGACCGACAAAAATCTGCCCGACCTTATTATAAGTGACGTAATGATGCCCGTTATGGATGGCGTAGACCTTTGCAGATTTATAAAAACCGATGTGCGTACCTGCCATATCCCTTTTATAATGCTAACGGCTAAAAGTTCTGTAGAGCACCGGATAGAAGGACTTGAAAGCGGAGCCAACTCTTACATTCCCAAGCCATTTTACCCCGATCACTTGATTATAAGGGTGCAAAAGCTGCTGGAAGAAAAAGAACTGATATTAAAACATTTTGCACAGGATACCCTTGTAGAAAACTTACCTGAAATGCCTATTACTAATGACGAAAAAGCATTTATCAGGTCTGTTATAGATATAATCCGTAAAAATATAGACAATGAAAACCTAGATAGTAGCTTCATAGAAAAAGCCCTGGGCATCTCTAATTCGCACCTGTACCGCAAAACAAAAGAAATCTTCAGCCTCTCGCCCGGCGACCTCATCCGTACTATTAAATTAAAATATGCAGCAGAACTTTTACGTAAAAATGTACTAACAGTATCGGAGGTGTGCTATAAATCTGGGTTTAATAACCGGTCATATTTTTACAGGGAGTTCAAAAAAATATACAATACCACACCTAAAAACTATCAGCTGCAGTTTAAAGCAAAGAAGGCATTGTTTTAAATATATTGATTATGAGATAATTACTGAATAGTGTACACTTTTAAAGAAATAGTGTACACTATTTCTTTTGCTCTTTTCTACATTTACAACGTTTTCGTAAAATAAAAAATAACTATAACCCATTTTTAAACTAACCCAATTACGAACATGAAAAAAATTTTTCAAATCATTAACAAATCAACATTAGCCATATGAGTAAGAAAATTATTTACAATTTGCTCTTTATATGGGCAATATTTACAGGGGGCACATTATTTGCCCAAACAGTATCGGGCACCGTATCTGATAAAGACGGGCCGCTACCATCGGTAAACGTAATTATTAAAGGCTCTAGCACCAGTACAATGACAGACCTGGATGGTAATTATACTATTAATGCAGGTCCTACTGATGTTTTAGTGTTTAGCTATATAGGCTATGCACAGCAGGAAGTTGCCAACAATGGCACCGGTACCATAAGCGTTGTGCTTGCCGAAGACTCTCAGCAAATTAATGAAGTGGTGATTACAGGCTATACCGGGCAAAGAAAAGCCTCTATTTCTGGCGCGGTGGCGCAGGTAAATATGGAGAACATGTCTAAAACCCGCATACCTGATGTAGCACAGGCTTTACAAGGCCAGGTAGCAGGTGTATTTGTAGCTGCTAACACTGGTGCGCCGGGCGATGGCATAAAGCTGCGCATACGCGGTGAAGGTACTTTGGGCAACAACGATGTACTGTATGTTGTAGATGGTGTACCCACGCGGGATATTAGCTTTCTTAACCAAAATGATGTAAAGTCAATGACAGTGCTTAAGGATGCTGCATCTGCGGCTATATATGGTTCAAGGGCAGCCGGTGGCGTGGTTGTAATTACCACTAAGCAGGGTACTGAAGGCAGATCAAGCTTTGATGTTGACACATTTACGGGTATACATACAGCAACTAACCTGCCGGACCTGCTTAATGCTGATCAATATCTAACAGTTAAAGACCAAGCGTGGCACAACACTATAGGAAACGATCCCAATGCCGAAAGCCCTTATGCTTTTGACAGGAGGACAAGGTCAGACCTTGCCGATACTGACTGGCTTGACCAGCTGTTTACAACCGGCATTTCCAGAAATGTACAATTAACCGCCAGTGGAGGAAGTGATAAAGTGCATTACCTTGTTTCGGGTGGATACTATGGCATAAATGGCATTGTTACCGAAAATAATGACTCCTACAGGCGTGTTAACTTTAGAAGTAACATAAGCGCAAACCTTACCGACAGGTTAACTATAGGCAGTAACCTGCAAATAAGCTTCCAAAGCCAGGACAAATTGTCTTCAAGCGGAGACTCGCCGGGTGTTATTCGTCATGCCCTTATTCGTCCACCGGTTATTGGCGTATACAAAGATCCAACCGACCCAACATATTCAGTAGAAAATCCATATACTGACTTACCGTTCTACACAGGACCAGACAACGGATGGAGCAGAAATTATGAATATAGTTCTAACCCACTTGCTATTGTACATTTTACCAATGACAAGAGAGACACATACCAAACGTTTGGAAATATATTTGGCGAATACGCTATGTTAGCCGATAAATCATTAAAATTCAGGACTAACCTGGGTGCTGATATACGTTTTAGCCATAACAAGAACTTTGCTGAAAATTTTGGAGACGCTAACATAGCCGATGTAAGCAATGTATACTATGGCCTTGGCAGGAACAACAGGCCTAATAGCCTTAACGAGAACCGTGGACAGGACGTAACATTTACATGGTCTAACACTTTAAATTATGTAAAAGTTTTAAATGATAAACACGACATCAACCTTCTAGTAGGTTCAGAACTTATAAAGAACAAAGCAGATGCCATGGGTGGTGCGAGGTCTATTTACGAAAATACATCTTCTCAATTCCAGTATCTTGATTATGGCGGGCTTGGTAGTGCAAATACTCCTTACCCTTATAGTTCCGGGTCAGCAACGGAGTGGAGCCTGATGTCATTCTTTGGTTCAGGAACATATGGTTATAATAACAAATATTTTGCTACAGCAACCATAAGGGCAGACGGTTCTTCCAGGTTTGGGCCTAACAACAAATGGGGTTATTTTCCTTCGGTAGCAGCAAACTGGATAATAAGCAATGAAAACTTTATGCAGGACGTAACCTGGTTATCTTATGCTAAATTAAGAACATCGTGGGGCCAGGCGGGTAACCAGGAAATACCAAACAACGCCTACCAGACATTGGTTTCTACAACAGGCGGCGTGGTAAACATTGTGCGCTACGGTAACCCTGACCTTAAATGGGAAACCACTACACAAACAAACATTGGCCTTGACCTGGGCTTTGCTAACGACAAGTTTACACTATCAGCTGACTATTTTAATAAAACAACCGATGATATTTTACTTAGCGTAGGGCTTCCGGCAGTAGCGGTAGGTGTTATCGGCAGGACTTATGTAAATGCAGGCCAGGTACAAAACAAAGGTTTTGAATTAGGCCTTGGCTGGAAAGATAATGACCATGATTTTAAATATGGCATAAACGCTAATGTTGCATCGCTGGATAATAAAGTAGAAAAACTACAACAGTATGTACAAAACATCCAAGATGATGCTACCCATACCAGGACGGAAGTAGGCCAGCCGATAAGCTCTTACTACGGTTATGTTTTCGATGGTATATATCAAAACCAAAATGAGGTAAATACGTATCTATACTCAAACGCAAACGGTACACAGCCAGGCGATATGAAATTTAAAGACCTTAATGGCGATGGGCAGATAAATGCAGATGACCGCACCTTTATTGGCAACCCCATACCTAAAATTACCTATGGTTTTAACTTTAACGCATCATACCAAAACTTTGATATTTCGTTTCTTATACAAGGTGTTCAGGATGTTGACCGTTATAACGATATAATACAGATTCTTGATTATGACAGCCGCCCGTTTAACTCAACCACCGATGTACTTAACAGCTGGAATGGAGAAGGTACCAGCAACACTACGCCGCGCTTAACATTTAATAATAATGGCGGTGGGTTTGTATCGAGCAAATTTGTAGAGGATGCATCATATGTAAGGCTTAAAAACATTGAATTAGGCTATACATTTAATAACGCGATAAAAGGTGTAAATAACCTGCGTATCTACGTTTCGGGCCAAAATTTGATTACAATAACTGATTACAAAGGCCTGGACCCTGAATCGACTTCGCTTATAGATAAAGGTACATACCCGCAATCAAGGCAGGTGTTATTTGGAGCTAGGATAAATCTTTAAAAAAATTGAATATGAAAAATTATATAAAAACTGGATTATTAATTGGGCTTATCTCGCTTACCGCATGCGACGATGAGTTAAGCAAGGACCCGATAGGCCTTGTTACGCAAGATCAGGTAAATACGGCTCCCACTATAGAGAATATAGAAACATCGGTAAGATCTTCTTACGATCTGCTATCTAACAGGCTAAACATATTGGCACAATGGGACTGGGCCGGTGGGCTTGTATTCCAGAATGATTATGTGATGCAGGATATTGCGTCTGACGATATGGAAAAGAAATGGGTTTCAGATGGTGACCAGCCCTGGATAGATGATATAAATAATTTTACCTTTACCTCTATTAATGGTGGACCAAACGGGCTTTGGAAATATAACTACGAAGGCATCAAAAGGATAAATATTGCAATTAACTTCCTTACTAACCCTGATATTGAAAGCATAACCGGTATAACTACCGAGAGAAAGAACCAGTTATTAGGCGAGGGCTATTTTATAAGATCATATTACTACTTCTCGCTTGTTACAAACTTTGGCGATGTACCTCTTATATTAAGGCCTGTAGAAAGCTACCAGGAAGCGTTTGATGTTGCCGTACGTGTACCTAAGGAAGAGGTTTGGACTCAGATAAAGGGTGACCTTGCACTTTCAAGGGATTTGCTGCCTAACAGCAAATATTCTTCGGATACTGAAAAATGGCGTGCCTCAAAAGGTGCTGCTATAGCCCTATTGGCAAAATCTGAGCTATATACCGAAAACTGGGGCGCTGTACCCACCCTTGTAGACCAGCTTGCCGCCTTAGGCTTTGGCCTTAACGATAATTATTTTGAAAGCTTTACCAGCGAATATACAGATGATGAGGTTATATTTTCGTTTGATCACCAGACCAATGCCACACCTACAAGACGCGGCAACGGCATCGCTGCACCGCTGGGCTGGGGCTTTTTTGCGCCAAGCGCAGACTTCCTTAACACGTTTGAAGCTAACGACCCAAGGTTGCTTTACACCGTAAATGTTGGGCCGCAAAACGTAAACAAAATGCTGGGCAGCCTTGATGGAGCCAATAAAGGCAATGATGATGCGCCTAATAATAAAGTTTATATACGCTATGCTGACGCCTTGTTATGGAAGGCAGAAGCATTGCTTGAAACAGGCGATACTGCCGGTGCTGTTGCCATTATTAACCAGATAAGGCAAAGGGCCAGGAATGGTGTAGATGCTAATGGAAATGCGGTGCCTGCAGGTACGCTTCCTGACAGATCTGCTACGGCCGATGCGGCTACCGTAAAAGACTGGCTTATACACGAAAGAAGAGTGGAGCTTGGCTTTGAGAACCAGCGTATGATGGACCTTAAACGTTGGGGTATTGCACAGCAGGTAATGCAGGCACATGGTAAAAACTTTTTGCCGAAGCACATGCTATACCCTATACCACAAAGTGAAATTGACGCTTCTGCCGGTACTTTAACACAAAACGAAGGATACTAATTACTTGTTTGGGTTAGCGCCCGGGTGCTGTTTCGTAATCAGTCCCGGGCTACCCAAATATGCCATAATAATTGCATATGAAAGATATTGCTAAACGATTTTCCCAAAACCCACTGCTATCGCCACAAGATTTAAAGCCAAGCCGTGACGGGCTGGAAATTACATGCCTTCTTAATCCGGGAGCATTTACATTTGAAGGCAAAACCTGGCTTATTGTAAGGGTTGCCGAGCGCCCAATACAGCATGAAACTACCATTTCGTTTCCTGTCCTGACAAAAACCGGCGGTATTGAAATTATTGAAATAAAAAAAAATGACCCGGAGCTTATTGTAACCGATGCCCGTGTAATAAACTTTAAAGGTGCTGATTACCTTACTACCCTATCGCATTTGAGGCTGCTGTGCAGCGAAGATGGTGTAACCTTTTATGAGCCGGAAGGATACCCAAGGCTTGTAGGAGAAGGCATACAGGAAACTTTTGGTATAGAAGACTGCCGCGTTGCCTACCTGGAAGGTAAGTATTACCTCAGTTTTACTTCGGTTTCACCTACGGGTGTGGGTGTAGGCTTGAGAACTACGACTGACTGGAAGACGTTTGAAAAACATGGCCTCATATTCCCGGCGCATAATAAAGACTGTGCTATTTTTGAGGAGAAGATTAACGGGCTGTTCTATGCCCTGCACCGCCCCAGCAGTGTAGACATAGGCGGCAATTATATATGGATTGCCTCATCACCCGATGGTTTGCACTGGGGCAACCACAAATGCATTGCCACCACGCGCAAAGAAATGTGGGACAGCAAGCGCATAGGCGCAGGTGCTGCACCCATAAAAACCGAAAAAGGATGGCTTGAAATTTATCACGGGGCTAACGATAAGCACCAGTACTGCCTGGGCGCACTGCTGCTTGACCTTAATGACCCCTCTGTAGTTTTAGCGCGTACCGAAGATCATATTATGATGCCGCTGGCCGATTATGAGCTTACGGGCTTTTTTGGCAATGTGGTGTTTACCAACGGCCATATCTTTGAAAAAGATGGCGATACACTTACTATGTACTACGGCGCCTCAGATGAGTTTGTGTGTGGCGCAAGATTTTCTGTAAAGGAAATCCTTTCACTTTTAAAATATAACTAATGCTGAAAAAATTAAGTACAGAGGTTAATCATTTTAAAAGCCAGTCTCATAACTTTAAAATACTTGTGCTAACTAATTTGGTATATGCACTGGTACAGCCCGTTATAGACATATTTGTGGCTGCTTATATAATGCGTAATTCAAACGATACCAGTAAGGTGGTTATTTACCAGCTGGCTATTTATACAGGCATTCCATTAACCTTTTTGCTAAACGGGTTGCTTTTACGCTACATAAACATCCGCAAGCTATATTCTATAGGAATGATGCTCAGTGGTGTATCCATGATTATCATGATGTCTTTAAAAACGCTGGATTTGTGGGGCATAGGCGCGGCAGGCATTACCATGGGGCTTTCTTTTGGGCTGTACTGGTCTAACCGTGATTACCTGGCAATATACACCACTAATGATGATAACCGCAACTATTATTATGGACTTGAAACCTTTTTTTACACCTTAATTGCCATCATAATCCCAGTTGCCATCGGCTGGTTTATACAATCTAAGACCGGCGATACCGAAAAGCATAACGCATACGTTATCATTACCGCCATTGTATTTGTTATTACTATGTGTGCCTCTGCCGTATGTTACAGGGGAAAGTTTATCAACCCTACACAAAAAAAATATGTGTTCTTTAAATTCCATCCCCTATGGTACAAGCTTTTATCGCTTGCCATGTTTAAAGGGCTGGCACAGGGCTTTTTAGTAACTGCACCTGCCATGCTTATATTTAAGATTCTGGGCGAAGAAGGTGAACTGGGCAAAGCACAGTCTATAGGTGCTATCCTCGCGGCTATAATTATTTACCTGATAGGGCGTTTTTCTAAACCGTCAGACAGGATCAAAACCTTCTCAGTTGGGCTTATTCTTTTTGCCGTGGGTGCCTGTATCAATGGAGCAATGTACAACAAAATGAGCGTTATCATATTTTTGCTCCTGCTGCTTATAGCTAAGCCTCTTATGGATTTGGCCTACTATCCCATCCAGCTTCGTGTGATTGATATAGTTTCTAAAATTGAGAAAAGAGGTGAGTTTGTATACATACTTAATCATGAGTCCGGGCTTTATGTGGGCAGGCTATTGGGCGCAGCCACATTTTTAGCACTGTATTATGTAGTTTCAGAAGACTTTGCACTAAGATATGCGGTAGGCATTATCGCACTGTTACAATTATGCTCTATTTTCATCAGTAGAAACATCATTGCGCAGGGTAACTCTATTGCTACCGAACCCGATACCATTGAACCTGAAAAAATAATGGAAGAAGCTGCTTCTAACCTGGTTTAAACCAATTTAACAAATGAACAATACCTTTAAAGCCTTATTATTTTTATCTGCCTGTAACCTTACCGCACAGGTTAAGCAAACTGCCATACCCCGTGTTGACAAAATGCCTGATATGCCGGCTCATTTTGAAGTTATAGATTATAATAAACTGGCACATAATTTTAATACCACTGTTTTTGATTTTAATGCCAAAGGGGCCCTCTGGCCGCTGGTATGGATAGACAAATCGCAAAAAAACTACCCTCAGGATGTGGTGGGCATGTATACCGCCATAGGCGATGTAAGGCAGGGCCCCGCCCATAATAATGGCATGTTCCATGAGGCTTTGGCTAATATGGGTTCTACCCTTGGCGCCTCGCTGGTGGGCATTGACAAGACTAATGACCGCGGGCACAACTATGTGGCCATGCTTAAAAACTACTTTAACAGCGAAACCGGGTGGGACATCATGATGAACAACACCTGCCCCGAAGTGGCGCTTTTAGGCGGTGGCTACGGTCGTGACTGGTGGTATGATGTGTACCCTAACTTGCTGTTTTATGCCATTTATGAACAATATCCTAATGAGCCAGGCCTTGAGCAGATGGCACGTAAAATAGCCGACAAATTTTATGAGGCTGATGTTATCCTGAAGGGCAATTATGACTATTCCTTCTTTGACTATGGCAAAATGCAGCCAATGAAGAACAATATATGCGCCCAGCCCGATGCCGCTGCGGGGCATGCATGGGTCTTATACTCGGCATATAAAAAATTTGGTGATAAGAAATATCTCGAGGGTGCATTATCTGCGCTTAAAGCCTTAGAAGCACAGCCGGTAAACCCCACATACGAGCTGCTTATGCCGTTTGGCGCTTACCTTGCCGCCCGCATCAATGCCGAAGAAGGCAAAAGGTATGACATCGACAAGATGCTGGGCTGGAGCTTTGACGGTACGGCCATTTGCCGCGAAGGCTGGGGTGTGCTGGTGGGCAACTGGAACGGCTATGATATATCCGGTATTGTGGGCAGCACGGTAGACCGCGGTGGCTATGGCTTTTTAATGAATACCTATGATATGGCGTGGCCGCTTGTGCCCATGGTGCGCTACAACCAGGCCTATGCTAATGCGATTGGCAAATGGATGCTTAACGCCGCCAATGCCTCTAAATTTTTCTACCCGCAGTATATGCCAAATGATCACGAAACTATCCCTGAATTAGCCGATGTAAGCAAGGGCGTGATTGCTTATGAGGGTATCATAAAAAAATCGAACATGGATCAGTACCAAAGCGTTCAGGCTCCTGTAGCACAGGGCGATGGCCCGTTGTGGGTGCTGGGTCAAAACCCTGCCGAATCGCAATTGAGCGTTTATGGCAGCGGTCATGTGGGCATATTTGGAAGCATTATCAAGAATACAAATGTAGAGGGTATTTTACAGCTGGATTTGCTGGCAACCGACTTCTTTAATGAGGAAGCATACCCTACTTACCTGTATTACAACCCTTTTGATGAAGCTAAGACCATAACTGTATCAAGCGGAAAGGGCAAAAAAACCGACTTCTATGATACGGTTTCGGGCAAATTTGTGGCAAAAAAGGTTAAGGGTTCGGCTAAAATTACTCTACCTGCAAAAAGCTCGGCCGTTATTGTTATGGCACCTGTTAGGGGTAAAGTAACCCATAATGGGAGTAAGATGCTGATTGATAACGTTGTGGTAGACTATAACGCTAAAAAATAATGCACATTTCATTTTCCCGGATACTTGTTAGCCTTATGGTTTTGAGCACATTTGCCGTAAAAGCACAGGAAAACGTGTGGTGGAAGGAAACCGTGTTTTACCAGATATACATGCCCAGTTATGCCGATAGCAATGGGGACGGCTATGGCGACTTTAAAGGGATTACCGGCAAACTGGACTACCTTAAAGAACTGGGCATTAAATGTATATGGCTCACACCTTTTTTAAAATCACCAAAGGTGGATAACGGCTATGATGTTGCCGATTATTATGCCGTAGACCCCACGTATGGCACGCCTGATGATTTTAAGGCTTTTTTAAATGAAGCGCACAGGCGTAATATTAAAGTAATTATGGATATGGTGGTAAACCATACCTCTACTGATTGCCAATGGTTTAGAGAGGCAGAAAAGTCTAAAGATAATCCGTATCGCGATTATTACATCTGGCAGGATAAACCCAACAACTGGGAGTCATTTTTTGGAGGAACTGCCTGGAAATTAGACACTAAGACCAATCAATATTACTACCATAAGTTTGACGTAACAATGGCCGACCTGAACTGGGCTAATCCTAAAGTTGCGGACGAGATAGAAAAAGTACTACGCTTTTGGCTCGACTTAGGGGTTGATGGCTTTAGGTTTGATGTAATTAACTTCCTGACCACCAATGGTATAAGGCAGGATAACCCGGTAAATAATGGCAGCCAGCAACACCTCTATGATATTGACCAGCAAGGTGTTAAAGACATCCTCAAACAACTTAAAGCTGTAATAAGCACTTATCCGGGCCGCTTTACCGTGGGCGAAATAGGCAGTGATAAGCTACAGGTACTAAAGCAATACCAATCATCTGATATGATGGATGTTGTATTTAACTTTAACTTTGGCAGCATACCTGAGTTTTCAGCACAAAACATTTTTAATGAGCTGCAACACATGGAAGATCAGATGAATGGCTATCCAACGCTGTTTTTTGGCAGCCATGATATGCCCCGTTTGATGGACCGGCTTGCTGATGGCAATCCTGATAAAGCCTTAGCCCTTGCTGCACTGATACTTACGGCTAAAGGTGTGCCGTTCATCTACTATGGTGAAGAAATAGGAATGCACAATATAACGGCCGGTTCTTATAACCAAATAGTTGATATTCAGGGAAAAACACATTATAAACTGGCTATTGATGAGGGTAAGCCTGAAAATGAGGCCCTGGCCATTGCTAACAGCCATAACCGCGATAAATCCCGCAGCCCCATGCAGTGGAATGCTGCCCAAAACGCTGGTTTTTCGGCAGTTACACCATGGATTAAGGTACATCCTGATTATATTTCAAACAATGTTGAGGCGCTTTTAGATAAGGGCAACTCCATCCTTAACCGTTACAAAAAGCTGGTTGAATTGCGAAATACAGAACCCATCCTGCAATACGGAAGCTACCAATCGCTTGATTTTAAACATGATAGACTACAGTTTACGCGGGCCATAGCCGGTGATAGTATAACAGTAGTTATAAATTTTGGCGATGCAATAACAGTTGAGCTTCCTAAGGGTTCACGGATACTCTTTGGTAAATCAAAGCTCGCAAAAAACGACTTCGTTATTTACAAAATAACAGGAAATTGATTACACCAAACCGGTTAATTTTTCACTTTCGGAGTTTGGATTCGCCTTTTTTTCATCCTAAAAAAACAGGTTATTTAAAACACATTTCATAGCCCTCCGACCTGCCTGCATTTTGAAACAAAATGACCGGCATGTTACCACGCCGGTCAAATCTCAACACACCACCTTTAAACTACTAAATCTGGTTTTCTACATTATGCTATTGCCTTGATATCTTTACTTTCTTTACGCGGTTGCCCTGGTAAATATGTAAAAGATATAACCCGGCAGCATATTTATCCATGTCAATTTTATGCAACATTTTGCCTCCAACTTCAGTGCATAATAACTTTCCTGCAAGAGAGTACAGTTCAATTTTGTCAAACTCCTTTGTACTGCTAACCGTTATATTGCCTGTAGTAGGGTTAGGATAAGTCACAACATCAGATAACATGGTGTCGCTGTCAGTAATCCCCATTACACCGGCTTTCTGCACCGTAATAGTATCAAGGTATAAATAACCCTGGTTACTTACAGAACCCACTATAAAGTCAAAAGAGTAGGCACCGGTAGCAGGTACTGTAAAAGGCTGCGATGTATAATTAGTAACAGTAGCGCCTGTAATATTAAGATGGTTTGTCAAATCAAGGTAATAACCATTAGAAGGCTGCTGTATGCGTACCCCAAACGAATTAATGCTTTTAGAGGCATCGCTGTTTTTGTACCGGTAGCCAATTATATACGCAACGCCCTGCTCCAGCTGGATATCGTGAGTATAGAGGTCGCACCCAACGGTAGGCGCCATTGCGCCACCGCCCTGGGCCTGGGTAAAAGTATTGTACGCCAGCAGCTTTCCGTCAAATCCGTCAACAGGGCCCTCTATACTTTTAAACACTTCATCAGAGTCAAAGGTCATGTACGTACTGTCCATACAGTCTGGCAGCACCGGCACAGCGGCATTTTCTATAGTGGCAGTGTAGGGCACTGTAAAAGGCTCTGTACACTGGGCAACAGCCTTTTGAGCCAGGTTAATAACTAAAATTAAAAAAACAATCTTTTTCATAATCTAAATTTAATGTTGCAGATTAAAATGGTGCCGGGTTGTTACTCCTTAATAAAAGGCAGCACTTTATACTCATTATTATTGCTTATCTTAATATAATACACACCGTTTGCCAGCTGGTTTATATTAATACTCATTTGGGCTGAGGTTATTTTATTGCTTTCTACCACCTGCCCCAGGTTATTAAATATAGTATAGGATTCAGCAGCAAGATTTTGCGGTATAACAACATTTATAACACCTGATGCCGGAACCGGATATAACTTGATGCCCTGCAACCCCGGTGTTTCATGATTTGCAAGGATAAGGTTAGCCGCAAACGATACCGAGTCGCTGTCGCCAAAAGAGCCTCCCTGCCCTATTAAAGCCGCCGATGATGTTAATAGGTAGTGCCCGTTGCCAAAAATTCCTGTTAAGCCGTTACCGCCGCCGTCTTCTATAGTAAAGGTGTAGCACTGGTTAGCGGCAAGGGCCACTGTAGATGTAAATACAGGCATCTCGGCATTTTGATCCATGATATCTTCATACGGTCCGCCGGATGCTATTACCTCGCCGGATGAGTTGGTAAGCTCCCACGTGGTCTCGCTGCCAAAGACATCCTGTTGTATCTCTATGGTAACTTCGGTTATATCCAGGTTAAGCGCAATAGTAAAGGCTGCCTGCCTTGTGTTGTTAAAACTGCTCTCATCGGCAGTACCGTTAACCGATAGGATATCGGCATGAAACTCATGGGGGCCCTGTGTAGCCGTTAACACCGGTAAGTTTATTACAGCCTCCTGTGCGTGCAGCAAATTGCCAGACCAGTTGTAGGTAGCCACGGCCCCATTGTCTATATGATAGCTTATAACCGCCGAGGTTAAGGGCAGCGTACCCGAATTAAACAATGTTAATGTAGGCGAAAATGTATTGCTGCAGGTAACAACCTCTATTTGACCAATGCGCAGCGAACCGTCATTTTGATGCTCTTCTGCTGCCATACAGGCGGTAGACGAAGTTAGGGGGGCGCGCCTTGGCGAGTTTTCAAGCACCGCCATGATCCTGTATTTTTGATCGAGGGTAAAAATGTTCATACATGCCTCGCTCGAATAGTCCATGTAGTTTTCTACCATATCAAGGCCGGGGCTGTCCGGGCAGGTATCCTGGCCGCTGGGGCAAACACCGTCTGTAGCCTCCGCGGCTACGGGGGTATCGGCACAAAAATCGTCTACGGTACAATCGCCATCACCCCAAATATGCCTCAGGCCAAAAAAGTGACCTATTTCATGCGATGCCGTCCTGCCCCTTACGTTTTCAGAATCGTAGGTACCGCCGGGATATATCTCAGGGCTGCCAAAGTATTTGTGGCCAATTACTACCCCACTATGGCTGGCAATGTCGTTCTCGCCATCAAGCCCTTCCAGGCCCGTCATGGACGGAAACTGGGCATATCCTTTTATACCGGGTATCTGCATCCCAAAAATTTCAAAGGTAATGTCGCTTACCACCCACAAATTCATATATATGTTTGGGTCCCACTGCGTTTGCGCCTTCAGGGTTTGCTCAATAGTATTTACATCCCAGTTTGTATTGCTAATATTATGGCGCACTATACCCGTAGTGGCAAGGCCGTCAGGGTCGCGCTGCGCAAGGCAAAATTCAATACCTACATCTGCGCCCACAGGGTTGGTGTTAAACCCGGGGGTGCCCGCAAGCCTCCTGTAATCCTGGTTTAAAACCGTAATTTGAGAAAGTATCTGCTCGTCCGATATGTTCTCGCCCGTACCCACAGCATCGCCGTTATGTATAACGTGCACTACAACAGGTATCGAAAAAACTTCGTTTGCATTACGGGCGTTACTTTGCGCCTTCCTGTTTTTTATGGCCTGCACCTTAGGGGCCAACCATTCTTCAAATTCGGCCGTAGTGGCCCTGTCCGGATAATTTTTTTGCAATGTGGCCTCATACTCTGATGAGCCGCAAAAAATGGTTTTCCCAAAACGTTTGCCTTCCTGCGCTATGCCCTTGCATAGCGGCATAATTGTGCCTGCCACAATTAATAATTGTAGTACCTTGTTTTTCATTATGATTGTATTTATGGTTCTCTGTTAATGTATATCCAGCCGGTACCGGCCTTATCTTTTGCAGTACTTATTACATAATAATATACCCCGCTGGGCAGCTCTTCATCCTTATTGCCCTGTCCGTGCCATTGGTCAGAATAATTGGCAAGGCTGTAAACCTCTGTGCCATACCTGTTAAACACCTTTAAATAGGTGGCGTTATAGCCTCGCAGGTCAAAAAAATCGTTTTTGCCATCGTTATTAGGAGATATGCCTTTTTGTATAAAGCAACTGGCCGTTGCTACAGTGTATATGGCACTACCCAGGCAATTATGATTGTTATCAATAATTGCTACACTGTAGTCTCCGGGCGCAGCAACAATTATCTGTACAGCATCTGAAATAAATCCTTCGGGGCCGTTCCAGCTATATAACGCGGCATTATTGGGGCTTTGCGGCCATACCACCTTTAAATGGTAGATATCCTGGTCACAAAAGTCTGTAATTTGAAAAGCCGGCAGATCAGGAGGGCTCACAATAGTGCCTGCGGTTACCGTGCAGCCTTTAAAAGTAACCGAAACAATGTAAGTACCAAATGCTGCCGGCTGTAATTGAGGGGTGTTATCATCCAGCAATTGTCCATTAAACTGCCAGCTGTACACCGCCTCAGAAATATCAAAATTTTGAGGTACAACCGTTATTACTGCCATTTCCGGGTTGCAAACTGTAAGGCTTTGCGGCACACTAAATTGCGGCGGCGCCTGTACTGTAACTTCTTTTATGGCCTGGTAACTGGTGCCTGATTTTACCACTGTAATGCTTACCTGATAGGTACCTGCTGCTGCATATTCATGCACCGGGTTTAAATCCGTTGATGATGACCCGTCTCCAAAATCCCACAACACGCTGTCGGGCTCCTGGTTCCAGTCGGTTGTAAAAAATACATCCCGGCATATAACATCAGCATTAAAATTGGGCTCCATAAAATAAGAAGTTATAGCATTAGGCAACCCCAGGCTCACAAAAGGCCCGGCATAGGTGCCCGCTATTACAGCATTACAGCCCGGGCCTGTAACATTGGGGTTATTTATAACAGTAAGATAGGGCGTAAAGCCTTCTGTCTTATATATTTTGCCATCGCTTGCAAGCTGTAATGATGCTGTCCAGGCCATAAAATCGTCATCGGCTACCACTACTTTTGACGCGGGTATATCTTCTGCCAGTAAATTGTACTGAAAAAGCCCCTTACCCGAAACGTATAGCACTTTTGATGATGGCGAGAACTCTACGCCATAAGGCCCGTATAGCCCCACGGTTTCTTCAAGAATTAAAGGATTAGCAACCTGCCCTGTTTGGTTATTGTAATCAAACAATATGGTACCAAAACCCTCGCTTGCTATGCATAGCCTGCTGCCATTGGGCGAAATCTTCATGCAGCCGGTTTCATCATACATATACGGCCAGTCGTTGTCAGGCTCAAAAGCGGGGCCTGTCTGGCTTACCACAGGTTCCGGGTTAACACCCTGGGCATCTATAAGATAAGAATACACCCCATTGCCCGGATACTCATGCACAACAACCCATATATCTATACCATTGCTGTGTAGTGTTGCTGTAAGGCCTTCAGTAGTACCTGTGGCAAGCTGTATGTTTTTAACACCGGTTACCGCCCCAAGGCCCGGGTTTGCAGCCATATCAACCTCAGAATATTGCAGCCCTGTAGGGTTTTCAACGGCGCCTACCGTAAAAATGTAATACATACCGGCCGCCTGGGGCTTTTTTATAATCAGCGCCGATTGCGATGATGAGGTATGCCCGGATAACCCTGTACCATTTTGCATTACCTGGTGTGTGTTGTTCCAAACGGTTACACCATCGGTATAAAATAACAGGTTGCCCTGCGCGTCAGCAATAGATGAGCTTCCTTCGCTTGTATGCACCTGCCCGTCAAAAAGCGGCACGGGGTTTCCGGTATTAAAATCCAGCCCCACATTATCTCCAAAATACCATATATTATTTTGCTTTTGAGAAAATGCAGCCTGGCATATCAGTAAGGTAAATAGTATGATTTTCTTCATGGCAATTTAATTATGATGTTATCTGCGGCTGCTTATTTAACTATAACCTTCTCTACCCATTGTTTTTCCGGGCTCTGTATGCGTGCCAGGTACATACCTTTTTGAAGCGCATCCAGGTTGATACTCCCGCCATTGGCAATACTGCCCGATGTATAAACAATTTTGCCGGTCATATCTATTATTGTAACCTGTATGGCCTCCTGCGTATTAAAGCTTACCACTCCTGTGGTAGGGTTAGGGTACATGGCAAACGGGGTAGCCTGCGGGGCGTTACTACTTAAGGTTCCGTTAGTTTTAAAGGCCGATGGTGTTACCAGTACACTGCCAAAATTCTTTACAAAGCGGCTAAAGATAACATCGTCACCAGAAAATATTTCCATGCCGGCCGGTGCATCACTTGCAATCCAGCCATAGCCGCTGGAAGAATAAAACGCTACCGAGTAACATTCTATATCAGTGCCCGGCAAGGTTATCTGTTGGGTTTTAATAGTATTTGCATCCGGACCTCCCCCGCCAAAAAAGTCGTCATTACCCGCCTGGTAAGGTCCGCCGGAGCCCACTACCTGACCCGCGCTGTCTTTTATGGCCCATGACATTTCCGAAGGATAATTATTGGTGTGCAGTTTTACCGTTATGTTGTTATGCCCCGCTACAGTTTCGCTTATATTAAATAAGGCTGTTGCGGTTTGTACATTGCCGGGAACACTGCCGTTTATAGTTGTAATAACGGCCTCATAGCCGGTACCGGGTTCAAGGGCTATAGGGTCAAAAGTTACCATGGCGTCATCAAACACGGCAATAGCACCGGTATAATTTTTAGTGGCCAGTATGGTGCCTCCCTGTTTTATTTCAATAATAGCGCTGGTAATTGTTTCTGTACCATAGTTTTTTACATTAACCTGCGGTACAAAAGTGCCGCCTTCGCATACCTTATAATCTGTGCTTAGGGCCTTGGCATGTTGTTGCAACGGGGTAAGTACCTGGCAATTTGCGTTTATATTATCCCTTAGCCCTGCAAAGTCCAGCTGCGGTATTTCGTTCACCTTTCCGTCTGGGCATATCCTGAAAATGGTAGGAAAGTAATTAATCTCATAAAGTGCTGCCACATCATCACTGTCAACAACAGGGTAAGGTGAGTGCTCCATCCAGTTGCCTGCCGTTACACCACTATCGCCGGGCATGTTTGTGCCATACAGCGATTCTATAGAGGTGTAGCCGTCGCCTTCAATAAAAAGCACCACTACCTCATCAGATCCTTCCGGGCCATACGTATAATACAATTGCTCCAGCGCGCCCGATTCGTGATAATTCCAGCAGGGGCTGCACCACGTAGCCGAAATATCTATAATAACGGTTTTTCCCTGCGCCAGATAAGCTGAAAGCGAGTGTGTTACACCATTCAGGTCAGTAACCGTAAAATCAGGGGCAATGCTGCCGTCTGGTATTTGTGCCTGTGCTGTAAACAGGGCAAAAAAGCATGCTGCGGTACATAATAGTTTTTTCATATATATTTATTTTTGGTATTGGTATTTGTATTTATTTCTGGTAAAAAAAGGCAAAAGGCATCCTGCCAGTGCCACAAATGCTGTGGCCTGCCTTACTTTCAATAAAAGTTTTTTTGTTAGTTTTTGCTCAGCGTGAGGTACCGTTCGGGTACTGCGCCGTTAGCCTCTGCATGGAGTGTTACTGTGGTGGTGGTTACGCTCATTAAAGTCCATATATCGCTTAAATTAGCAAGCTGCGAACTCATAAACATAAGCATCACTTCAGGACTGGTGGGAGAAAAGTCCCATAACCCCCCGGATGGACTGGCAGATGAGACCATAATAGTACCACCATCATTAAAGGTAAAATCGTAATCCTGGTAATTCGCCGTCTGGTCTGTAGTATCAATAATAAAACCGGAAACATACCATGTACCCTGCTGAATAACATTTTGAAAAACAGCCTCAGGTAGGTTTAAGCTATTGAGGCATTGCTGGGTATAGGTATCAATTTTCTGCCCAAGCACCTGGTTATTGTCAATTGTTACGGGCGTACCATCGGGTGTGTTGAGTTGTATGGGATAATTAAGTACCACCGCATCATAAGCTTCAATATTGTTCAGAAAGTCAAAAAGGCCTTTCCCGGTGCTAATATCAAACGATGCTGCCAGCTGGCTGCCGCTATCATACGTTTTTACATTAACAGGATAACCAAGGGATACACAAGACAGCTCTGTAGAAGCAACACAATTGCTTACCGCTGCATTAAATTGTGCCTGGCTGGCTATAACTGCTTCACTATAATCGGCATATCGCACAGTTACCGGAAATTGTATGGTTACATTATCCCCGCCGCTGCCATTTGCATTAAATATGCCCTGTACCTGCGCATAACCTGCTTCAGAAACCAGGTTTACCTGCTGCCCGTTAGCAACCACCGTGTAAGGAAATTTAATTGCAAAACAGCCTGAACCATCTATCAGGTTATCTACTGCCGTTGGGCTTTGCAGCACGCGCAGCAGTTTATTTTTCAGGGTTGTATTTGTGGTTAAATTCTCTTCCGGAACATCGGTTACAGTCACCTCTTCTGTCTCGCAGGACATTGTTAAAAAACCAAGGGCTATAAAAATTAGTATTGTTTTCATTTCGTTGACTGATTTCGGTAATAAGACAAAAAATTTTGCAACCACCCTACCCCCGTTCATATTTTTTTTTAACTTCACACCCAAAACTAACACTCTCTTTTTATGAAACAGCCTGAAATACAGGATATTTGCGACAAAATAGTTTTCTCGTCTTTTTTTAAGGCACAGGCGCAAACGCTCCGCAATTTTTTATATTACAGGTTTGGTGATAAAGATGTGGCCGAAGATATTACCCAGGACGCCTTTATAAAATTATGGCAAAATTGTGCCGAAGTGCGCAATCCTAAATCTTTTGTATATACCGTTGCTAAAAACAGCGCCCTAAACCACACGGCCTATAAAAAAGTGGTTTTTAATTACACTACAAACAACCCCGCGGCAAATTTAGACTACCAGAGCCCGGAATACATACTCGAAGAAAAAGAATTCCGGAAAAAATTTGATGCGGCCATTGCCGGCCTTACCGAAGCGCAGCGCACCGCATTGCTGCTGAACCGTATTGAGGGCAAAAAATATAAAGAAATTGCCGAGATGCTGGGCATAAGCGTTAAGGCCGTAGAAAAACGCATACATGGGGCTTTAATAGCCATGAGTGAAAAAATCGAAAATTTCAGGTAGGGTTTAAGCATACATCTTTGTCAACTTAAAAAGCGTTTTTATGAATGATGATACACAACTTGCCCGCTGGCTTGCCGGCCAACTGGATAATGATGAGCTGGAGGTGCTTAAAAACTCGCCCCGGTATGCAACGCTTGTGCGCATTCAGCAAAACTTTGCCCTGATAGAACGCCCTAATATTGAGGATGATAAAATGATGGAAACCATCTTTAAGCAGGAAAAACGCAAACCTAAAGTGGTACCGTTATACAGCAAAGTATGGTTTAAAGCCGTAGCCGCGTCTATTGTTATTATAATAGGTCTGGGTATTATCTTTACACTGCCGCAAAAAAATAGCGCGCCTAACGGACAAACAATGGCATTTGCGCTGCCTGACGCTTCTAAAGTTATACTTAATGCCGGGTCACAGTCACATTACAGCAGCTTAAACTGGGATGATAACCGCAGCGTAGACCTTACAGGCGAGGCTTACTTTGAGGTGGCAAAAGGCAAAACATTTGCTGTGCATACTAACCTGGGTACTGTAACGGTGCTGGGTACACATTTTAACGTAAAAGCACGCGGAAGCCGTTTTGATGTGGTGTGTTATGAAGGCAGGGTGCGGGTGCAATTTAATGGCCACACCACCATTCTTACCGCCCATAAGGGGCTAACCGTTGACAACGGTATACTGACAGGCGCTGTAACAACCGTAACTAATGAAAAGCCCGCGTGGCTTACGGGCGAGCTTGTATTTACTAAAGAAAAACTTGCCGCGGTTATAGCTGAACTGGAAAGGAAATATGATGTGCAAATAAACGCAGATTACCGCTCTAACCAGACTTTTACAGGCTATTTACCAACAAATAACATTGATAGCGCCCTTAGAAGCCTGGCCTTACTCTATCCTTTTAAAGTTGAAAAACGTGGTGATACAATACTGCTGAAGCCTGTTGATGGTAAAAAATAAAATATTTGCGCTTTTTATACTGTTATTGCCGTTGTGTTGTTTATCGCAAACTAACGGACGGGTACCCCTAACGGTTATACTGGAGCAAATTACTAAAATACACCACACTAAATTTAGCTACATTGACAATGATATAAGCCCTTACACATTAACAGCCCCTGCGCAGGCATTATCCCTTGCAGAATACTTTGACTATATTGAACACAGGACAAAGCTAAAATTTGAGCAAAGGGGCGTTAATAATTATTTCATTAAAAATCAGGTAACCGCGCAAAACCCATTGTGCGGTTACCTGGTTAATGCTAAAACCGGTGCCCCGGTTGAAGATGCCGTTATTACATATCAGGATAAATCAATAATAGTCAGCTCTGATGTCTCAGGATATTTCAGCATGCCCTCTGCCGCCGGAATGGTGTATATAAGCCATGTTAACTTTAAACCGAAAGTTTTTAATGCCTTTGAGCTCTATGTTCCCGGATGCCCCGTTTTTTATCTGGACGAAATCCCTACGCAACTGCAGGAAGTTGTTGCACAACGCTACCTGGCAAATGGCATATCTAAAAAAGAGGGAGGCCAATTGGTTGTAAAGCCGCAAAAATTCGGCATTTTACCGGGACTGACAGATCCTGATGTATTGCAAACCATGCAGCAGCTGCCGGGCGTAACAAGCGTAGACGAAACTGTATCTAACATTAATGTGCGGGGCGGCACGCACGACCAGAACCTTTTTTTATGGAACGGCATCCGCATGTTCCAGACCAGCCATTTCTTTGGGCTTATATCTGCTTTTAACCCGCTGCCCGCCACCACCATATCTATTTATAAAAACGGAAGCCCCGCATTTTATGGCGAAAGCGTTTCATCTCTTATTGATATCTCTACACACGCCCAGCCCAGGGATAGTGTATATACCGTTTTTGCTGCAGATATGCTTACTGTAAATGCGCTGTCCGCCATGCAGCTATCTAAAAAAGACAGGCTGCAGGTTTCGGCAAGAAGAAGCATTACAGATTTTATAACCACACCGGCGTTTAAAAGTTACCGCCAAAGGATATTTCAAAACACCACCATTACTGATGTTTTAGAAAATCAGAATGTACCGGTAAAGAGCAACGATACGTTTTACTTTTATGATGTATCACTTTCTTATCACCATACATTCGGCAGCCATCACAGCCTGTTGATTGACGGTATAGGTATAGAAAACAGCCTAAGCGTTTTTCAAAGCACACCTTCGGCCCAAAGAACAGATAACCTTTTGCAAAAAAGCCTGGGCGGCAGTGCTACGCTGCTTTCTGAGTGGAATAGCAAATCAACGTCAGAAATTCAGGCGTATCTTTCTGTTTATGATGTTAATGCCACAAACGCTTCAATTGAAGATGAGCAGGTAACAAATCAAAAAAACACCATCCGTGATAAGGGCTTACGTTTAAAATATAACTATATCCTTTCGCCGGATGTTACCATAAGTACGGGTTACCAGTTCAATGAAATAAGTGTGCGCAATTTTGACGCGATAAATATACCTGCCTTTTCTAAAAACGAAAAAGTTGTATCAAGGTCGCATGCGGTTGTGGCACAAGGCGCTTATACCTCAAAAAATACCCTCACAAGGTTTGATGCCGGGCTCAGGCTCAATTACTTTGAAAAGTATGGCACCTTACTGGCCGAACCCCGCCTTGTATTCAGCCAGAAAATTAGAGAGGGATTAAAGCTTGAAATATCAGCCGAACAAAAAAGCCAGACGGTATCTCAGGTAATTGATTTACAGCAGGATTTTTTAGGCATAGAAAAACGCAGGTGGGTACTGGCAGATGAAAAAGCCATACCCATACAAAAAAGCCTACAGGCATCTGCAGGGCTTAACTACGCTAACAATGGATGGTATGCCTCAATAGAAGGGTTTTATAAAAAGATTAGCGGCATTACCAGCAACAGCCAGGGCTTTCAGAACCAGTTTGAGTTTTTAAAAAGCACAGGGTATTACAGGGTATTGGGATGCGAGCTGCTGCTACAAAAACGTTTGGGCAATTTTTACAGCTGGCTTTCTTACAGCTACAATGATAACCATTACCGCTTTATTAACTATGTGCCACCGGCGTTTAGTAATAACTTTGCCATTCCGCACGCGGTTACGGCCGCCGGAAGTTATGAATGGCATAACCTGCGCATTGCCCTGGGAGCAAAATGGCGAAGCGGAACACCCGTTACCGAGCCGTTATCATTTAATATTGACCCTGATAACCCTGCAAACTCAAAGGTGGTGTATGGCAACCCAAACAACGGCCGCCTGAATGATAATGTCCAGGTTAACTTTTCGCTCTCTAAAACCTGGAATTTAAATAAACACACTGTTTTTACTGGCAGCTGCTCAGTACTCAATATACTAAACAGTAAAAACATCATCAACCGTTATTACCGCATAAACAAAAGCAACAACAATATAGAAAGCATAGATTCATATGGATTAAAAAGAACCCCGAATCTAAGTGTAAAAGTAATATTCTGAAACATTAATTACATCCTATAATGCGAGAACCGTGACAAATATCACGGTTCTCGCATTATATATTTTAAGAATATTATTTTGAACTAAGCTTTAAGATTCCGGTCTCTAAGCCGTTACCGTTTACCTGTAGTTCTATAGCACCCGCCTTATTTGTAGATTGCACTAAAACCACAAGCTTGCCGCTAAACAGCTTCATTACAGGTTCATGAAATATTTCCAGCGATGTGGCATCGCCATTACAGGCAGCCCTGTATGTACCTGCTCCTGTTACTTTAAAGTTTAGCTGGTTTGTTGCTGTGGGGCATGGATTGCCATCTTTATCTACTACAGATACCGTAACAAAACTAATATCTTCTCCATTGGCGGTAATGGTTTTCCTGTCCGGCTCTAAAATTAAGCGGTGCGGCTTGCCTGCGGTTGTAATCTCTTCTTCGGCAACAGGTTTTCCTGCTTTATCAAATGCAACAACTCTTATAGTACCCGGTTCATATTTTACATCCATCCACATAAGGCGGTAGCGGTTTTGTGGCGTAGTATTATTCTTTTTTTGTATGCCCATACTTTTGCCATTCACAAACAATTCGGCGCTATCATAATTTGTATACACAAAAACAGGTGTAATTTGCCCTTCGCGACCTTCCCAGTTCCAGTGCGGTAGTATATGCAATGTCTCGGCCCGGGTGTTCCAGCGGCTTCTGTAAAGATAAAACCTGTCTTTAGCCAACCCCGCTAAATCGCACATGCCAAAATATGAGCTGCGCGATGGCCATTTTTCATCATAAGGCGTAGGTTCACCCAGGTAGTCGAAGCCTGTCCATACAAATTCGCCTATAACCCAGGGCTTATCATCCTGTAATACAAAATCTTCGTCGGGCACGTTGCTCCAGCTGCATGCCTCCAGGTCATAAGACGAACATTGAAAATTATCATACTGCTTTTCTTTTGCCTGCACTACCGGAAATTTGTATATGCCCCTTGAACTTACCGTAGATGCTGTTTCAGATCCCAGTATAAAACCCTGCGGAAAAGCCTTATAGGCATCTTCATACAGGTGTACCCTGTAATTAAGCCCCGGAATATCGAGCAGCGCGCCAAAACCGCTCTGCATGGTTTGCTTTACCTGGTCCATACCCACGGTAACCGGGCGTGTGGGGTCTTCCCGATGAAAAACATCCTGTAAAAATTTAGCCCTGGTAAGGCCTTCGGCACCATACTGGTCGGGCACCTCATTGCCTGAACTCCACATAACAATACACGGGTGGTTCCGGGTTGCGCTAACCAGGTTAACAATATCTTTTTCGGCATATTTTTCAAAAAAGCGGTGATAGCCATTTTCTACTTTAGGCTTTGCCCACTCGTCAAAACTTTCGGCAAGAAACATAAAGCCCATTTCATCGGCCAGCTCCAGCTGCTCCATAGACGGCATGTTGTGCGAGCTGCGTATGGCATTACAGCCCAGGTCTTTTAATATCTGCATCTGCCTGCGCAAAGCGGCTCTGTTAACAGCGGCACCCAGCGGGCCAAGGTCATGGTGCAGGCAAACGCCTTTAAATTTTGTTATCTTACCATTAAGGCTAAAACCCTTATCTTTTTCATATTTTATTTCGCGGATACCAAATTTTGTGGTTTCTTCATCTTTCAATACATCGCCGCCGTAGAGTTGGGTAACGGCCGTATATAAATATGGGGTTTCCGGGCTCCACAATTCGGGGTTGGTAACGGTAATATTTTGCTCAAACCGGCCATTAAGGGCATCACCGCTTTTTTGTGTAGCTATAACCTTACCCTTTGCATCAAGTATTTTAGTTATCATGTAAACATCAGTACCTGTAGCCATTGCCTTAACATTAACTGTTGCCGCTGCCGTTGTAATGTTAGGCGTTGTAATAAAGGTGCCCCACTGCTCAAAGCTGTCCTGGTTCTTTACAACAATATTTACCTTTCGGTATAGCCCGGCACCGGGGTACCAGCGAGAAGAAAACTCTTTATTAGTAAGTTGTACAGCAAGTGTGTTAGGCTGCCCGGGCAGTATATCTTTAGTAATATCTATGTAAAAATAAGCATAACCGTAAGCCCACTCCCCCACTTTCCTGCCGTTTAAATATACCTGTGGCTCACTCATTGCGCCTTCAAAAACCAGCAATGCTTTTTTACCTTCCTTAAATTCAGGCAATGTAAATGTTTTGCGGTACCAGCCCGTGCCTATATGCGGCAAAGCGCCGGTGCGACCGGTTTTCTCGGTAGCTTCTTTTTCTCCGTTTTGTTCAATAGCTACCTTTTGCATGTCCCATTTTTTATCAAAAGGCCCATATATGGCCCAGTCATGGGGTACTGTAACTTTCTCCCAGCCTGAGTCATTAAAATTAACGGCAAAAGCATCCTCTCCTATGTTTTTTGCAAACTTCCAGTTGTCTTTCAGCTGAACGGTTTGCCTTATAGCTACGGCATCTGTAGTGCCTGAGCAGCTTATTAAAATTAAAAATGAGCCAAATAAAACTAAGCCGGCCAGTAGTTTAATGTTTGAAATTTTCATTAAAAATATTTTTTCTGATATTTAAAGACGTTAAATATATATAAATTAGCCTTATTAAAAGCCGCTTATACCGGCAGTAAAGGTAAATCAATTTAAAAATTAAAGAACTTATGAGATTTAAAAAACGGGGGCAACATATAATAAAAGTGTTTTTATTACTTTGCCTCACGGTAAATTTATGTTCTTGCAGTAGCAGCCGCCACAATAATAAGCCCGATGCTGTAAAAATCCTCGTTTTTTCTAAAACCGGTGCCTTTTACCATACCTCTATACCCAGCGGTATACAGGCTATAAAAAAATTAGGCCGGGAAAATAATTTTATAGTAGAAGAAACAAAAAATGCTGCTTATTTTACTCATGACAGCCTTGAAAAATATAGTGCCTTGATTTTTTTAAATACAAGCGGAGATGTATTAAATAACGAGCAGCAACTGGCATTTGAACACTATATTCAATCTGGCCATGGTTTTGTGGGTATACACGCAGCAGCAGACACAGAGCATGACTGGCCGTGGTATAACAAACTGGTGGGTGCTGTTTTTGTTGACCATCCGGCTATTAGCAAAGCAGTTGTAAAAGTAATAGACAACAAATTTCCCGGTACTGCAACGCTGCCTCAAAATTGGGAACGGACTGATGAATGGTATAATTACAAAAGCATTCTACCCAATTTAAAGATCATTGCGTTAGTAGATGAAAGCACTTACCATGGTGGCACTAACGGAAAAAACCATCCTATTGCCTGGTATCATAATTATGATGGCGGACGGGCAGTATATATGGGTTTTGGCCATACCGATGAGAGTTATTCTGAACCGTTATTGTTAGAATTCCTTAAGGGAGCTATAACGTTTGCAGCAGGAAAATGATTAATTTATGACGAAAATTATTACATTGAAAGGCGTCTGGCATAGAAATTGAACCAGCTGCAAACATCATACTTTGTTAAACAGGGAATAATTGATTATTAAATTAATAATGGCCACCTACAAACGTTTGCGTAAGTAATATGTGGGCTATTGAACTTTTTAACATAATAAAATTAACATTTTGCCGATTGATTATAGAATACTTTATGTAATTTTGTTGCCCAAATGAAGAAATTGTTTTTTAGATTTTTTATATGGCTTTTTATTTTCCTGCTCAGCGGATATAGCAATCTGTCTGCGCATCAGGAAAGTATTGGTCACTTAACAAATAATACAGAAAAAACAATAACAGGTCTTTCGGCGGTACACACTGTGCTGCAACCCACATTAAAATCTGTTTCTTCTCCCGTTACTATAAAAAGAAATGATAAAACTGAACTTCCTGATAATGAAGAGGAAGAAGATGAATTATCTTCTCACAAAATTCTTTCTTTAAAAAAGCTTCCGGGCCTTAATTACTATTCGTCCGCTTTTTATACTTACACTCCCCTATATATTAGTAGCCGGGTTAAAAAAAACCTGCCTGTTTGCAGGCCTTTTTTTAATAGCTGTTCTCAAAGGCTGCATATTATATTCAGGGTTATAAGAATTTGATTTAAAATTCTTTAGGCACTACTTATTGCCTTAGTTTCCATCAGGTAATGATAAATACATGCATCTTTAGCAAAAGCTAAGGGCTAAAATTATTATTTATTTCTGTTACCATTCTATTTAAAAAACAAACAAGAAGTTGTAAAGCTATAAAAGCAAATATTATGAAAAGATTTTTCATGTTCATGGCTTTGTGTGCCATGATAATCACAAGCTGTTCAAAAAAAGAGGAACACAAAGAAGAAGAGACAAAATTCCTGGTAACCAACCCTGTAAAAATGGATACCACAGTTACAAGCGAGTATGTGGGCCAGATTCGTTCTATACAACATATAGAATTAAGGGCGCAGGAAAGGGGTTATCTTGAAAAAATTTATGTAGATGAAGGCCAGACGGTTAAAAAAGGGCAACTTTTATTCCAAATCATGCCTAAACTATACGAAGCCGAAATGCAACGCGCACTAGCTGAAGCAAATTTTGCCGAAATTGAATACCAAAATACCAAAAGGCTTGCCGATAGTAAAGTTGTGGCGCCAAACGAGCTTGCCATGGCAAAAGCCAAATGGGACAAGGCTAAAGCCGAACTATCACTTACCAGGGTGCATTTACAGTTTACTGAGATAAGGGCTCCTTTTGATGGTATTATAGACCGTTTCCATGTAAGGCTGGGCAGCCTTGTAGATGAGGGCGACCTGCTTACAGAGCTGAGCGACAACAGCAAAATGTGGGTGTATTATAACGTGCCAGAATCGCAGTACCTTGATTTTAAAGAAAAGCTTTATAACAGCAAAGACAAGGTGCACGTTAACCTACTGATGGCAAACAACAAAATATTTGATTATCCGGGTGTTGTAGAAACCATTGAGGCCGACTTTAATAATGAGACCGGTAACATTGCGTTCAGGGCTACATTTCCTAACCCTAAAAGCCTTTTAAGGCATGGCGAAACCGGCAGTGTAATAATGACCGAACCGCTTAAAGACGCGCTCATCATTCCGCAAAAAGCAACGTTTGAAGTACTTGACAAAAAGTATGTTTATGTAATTGACAAAGACAATAAAATACAGTCGAGAGAGATTACGATAGGTGCAGAACTGCCTCATATTTTTGCAATTACAAAAGGCTTATCTACAGATGATAAGATACTCCTTGAAGGTATCCGCCTTGTAAAAGAGAAGGAAAAGATAGAATACAAAACCGAGAATGGAAAGTATGTACTATCACATCTTGAGCTATATGCAGAATAATCGAACAACTAAAAAAGAAGCAAATGTTTACTAAATTCATACAAAGGCCGGTATTTGCGATAGTAATTTCGATTATTATTGTTTTTATGGGGTCACTGGCAATTATTCAGTTGCCTACATCACAATTCCCTGATATTGCCCCTACAACGGTAAATATTTTTATTGCATATCCGGGTGCCAGTGCCGATGTACTGGTTAAATCAACCCTCATTACCCTTGAAAACTCTATAAACGGTGTTCAGGATATGAGATATATGGCAACTGATGCCACGAGCGCAGGTGAAGCTACCCTGAGGATTATTTTTGAACCAGGCACCGACCCTAACCAGGCAGTTATAAGGGTAAAAACAAGGGTTGACCAGGTTATGCCGCTATTGCCTGAACTGGTACAGCGGGAAGGCGTGGTTATTACACCTATACAGCCCAGCATGCTTATGTATGTTAACCTCTATGCTAAAGACAAAGGCATGGACGAAAAATTCCTGTACAACTACGCCAGCGTTAAAATGCTGCCGGAAATAAACAGGATCAAAGGTGTGGCCAGGTCGCAGATACTTGGTAGCCGGACCTATGCCATGCGTATCTGGTTAAACCCGGACCGTATGAGGGCGTATAATGTTTCTTCGGAAGAAGTTATGAAAGCCCTGGGCGAACAGAGTATTGTGGGCCGCCCCGGACGTATAGGGCAAAGTTCTGGTATTGAGGCGCAGTCTCTTGAATATGTTTTAACCTATAAAGGCAGGTATAGTGAGCCTTCGGAATATGACAATATCATCATCCGTGCAAATTCAAATGGCGAAAGCATCCGTCTTAAAGATATTGGCCGTGCCGAACTGGGCAGCGAATTTTTTGATATCTACTCTAACCTTGACGGGCATCCTTCTGCCTCAATTGTATTAAAGCAAAACTACGGCAGTAACGCCAGCGAGGTTATTGGCAGGGTTAAAGCCAAGCTCGATGAAATGAAAGAAACCTTTCCTCCCGGCCTCGATTATAAAATTAGTTATGACGTATCTAAGTTTCTTGATGCCTCTATAGAACAGGTAATTGAAACACTTAGAGATGCGTTTATTCTGGTAGCCTTAGTGGTATTTATTTTCTTAGGAGACTGGCGCTCAACGCTTATCCCTATACTTGCCGTTCCGGTATCGCTTATCGGTGCCTTCTTTGTAATCCAGTTCTTTGGCATTTCCATCAACCTGGTTACATTATTTGCACTTGTACTGGCTATTGGTATTGTGGTAGATGATGCCATTGTGGTGGTCGAGGCAGTGCATGCCAAGTTTGAGGAGTTTCCGCATATATCGCCTTACAATGCAGTTAAGCTTGTACTTGGCGAAATTAGCGGTGCCATTATAGCTATTACCGCGGTTATGGTTTCGGTATTTATCCCTATTTCATTCATGTCAGGGCCTGTAGGTACCTTTTACCGCCAGTTCTCTATAACCATGGCAAGTTCCATTGTAATTTCGGCCATTATAGCCCTTACACTTACACCTGTGTTGTGTGCCATGCTGCTTAAAAACCACCACGGTCATGAAAAGAAAAAAAATATACTTACTAAGGGCTTAGATAGCTTTAACCGTGGGTTTGACAAACTTACCGGCGGGTATGTAAGCATATTAAAAAGGATTGTAAGCAGGAGATGGCTTACCTTCTTTATCCTTATTGCATTTTGTGCAGGTACTTACTTTGTAAACCTGGTACTTCCGTCAGGCTTTATACCAAGTGAAGACCAGGGCACAATTTATGCCATTATCCAGACACCTCCGGGTTCAACGCTCGAAACTACAAACCAGGTTTCGCAAAGGCTTCAGAAGATTTGTGAAGATGTAGAAGGCGTAGAATCAGTATCGTCACTTGCGGGCTACGAGATCATGACCGAAGGCCGTGGCAGTAACGCGGGCACGTGTCTTATCAACCTTAAGCCATGGGATGAAAGGAAACACAAAGTTACAGAGGTAATGGAAGAGCTGGAAGAGAAATCTAAAGGCCTGGGTGCTAAAATTGAGTTCTTTGAGCCGCCGGCAATTCCGGGCTTTGGTTCATCTGGTGGTTTTTCTATGCGTTTGCTGGATAAAAACACAACTACAGATTATCAGGATTTTGATAAGCTTAATAAAAAGTTTATGGATGAGCTGGGCAAGCGCAAAGAGCTTACAGGCCTGTTTACCTTCTTTGCTGCAAATTACCCTCAGTATGAGCTTGTTGTAGATAATAACCTGGCCATGCAAAAAGGAGTATCTATTGGTAAAGCAATGGAAAACCTTGACATACTTATAGGTAGTACTTATGAGCAGGGCTTTATCAAGTTTAACCGCTTCTTTAAAGTATATGTACAGTCAGACCCCAAATTCAGGAGGCTTCCATCAGATGTTCTTAACCTGTTCATTAAAAATGACCAGGGCGAGATGGTACCTTATTCTGCCTTTATGAAACTGGTTAAATCACAGGGACCCAATGAGATTACACGTTATAACATGTATAACTCATCAGCCATACAGGGCTTACCGGCAAAAGGTTACACCACGGCAGATGCCATACAGGCCGTAAGGGAAGTTGCCAAGCAAACCCTGCCTAAAGGGTATGATATTGCATGGGAAGGCCTTTCTTATGATGAGTCTAACAGGGGTAATGAGTCGTTTTACATATTTGGTATCGTACTGGCGTTTGTTTACTTTGTGTTAGCTGCACAGTATGAAAGCTTTATCATTCCGCTATCAGTAATATTCTCGCTGCCGGTAGGTATTTTTGGCTCATTCCTGTTGCTTCAGCTTATGGGGCTTGAAAACAACATTTATGCGCAGATAGGGCTCATCATGCTCGTGGGGCTGCTGGGTAAGAATGCGGTACTAATTGTAGAGTTTGCCGTACAGAAACACCATGAAGGGCTCACGATACTCGAGGCGGCCATAGAAGGTGCAAAGGTGCGTTTCAGGCCTATTTTGATGACCTCTTTTGCCTTTATTGCAGGCCTTATACCATTGATGATTGCAGGCGGCGCAGGTGCTATTGGTAATAAAACACTGGGCTCTGCGGCACTGGGCGGTATGCTCTTTGGAACCGTTTTTGGAGTAATCATTGTACCGGGGCTGTACTATATTTTTGGTTCACTTGCAAATGGCAGGAAACTCATTAAGTATGAAGAAGATACTTCATTATCTGAAGGATTAGTGCATCAAATAGATAATTTCTCAATAACAGATGATAAAGAATAATATGTCTAAGAAGATAATATATAGGAGCCTTATTATAGCATTGGTAACTGCCAGCTTTACAGCATGTAAAGTTCCGGGCCTGGTGCAAAAGACTGAAAACAAAACCGTTCCTGCAGGCTACAACGGCATGCAGGCTGCAGATACCATAAATTCGGCCGCGGTAACCTGGAAACAGTATTTTACTGACCAGGACCTTATCAGCCTGATTGATACTGCCTTGGCTAACAACCAGGAACTGAACATAACCCTGCAGGAAATTGAAATTGCACGCAGCGAGGTAAGGGCCCGCAAAGGAGAATACCTGCCGTTTGTAGGCCTAAGGGCCGGTGCCGATGCTACTAAAGTATCACGCAACACTAACATTGGCGCGCTTGAGCACAACATAGAAATTGTACCCGGCAAAGAAAATCCTGAGCCGCTGCAAAACTACATGATTGGCGCCTATGCTACCTGGGAGCTGGATATATGGAACAAGCTGCACAATGCCAAAAAAGCAGCCGTAAGCAGGTATCTTTCTACAGTTGAGGGCAGGAATTTTGTAATTACTAACGTTATTTCAGAAATTGCAAACTCGTATTATGAGTTGCTGGCATTAGATAACCAGCTTGCTATTGTAAAGCAAAACATTGAAATACAGAGCAATGCGCTTGAAATTGTTAAACTGCAAAAAGAATCTACCCGTGTAACGGAGCTTGCTGTTAAACGTTTTGAGGCACAGGTGCTAAACACAAAAAGCCTTCAGTACGATATACAGCAACGAATTGTAGAAACCGAAAACCACATCAACTTTTTGGTGGGCCGTTTTCCGCAGCCGGTTAAAAGGAGCACGCAACCCTTTGTAGATCTACAGGTTAATAACGCACAGGCCGGCATACCAGCCCAGCTGCTGGCTAACCGCCCTGATGTTAAACAGGCCGAGCTTGACCTGGCTGCCGCTAACCTGGATATTAAAGTAGCTAAGGCAAGGTTCTATCCGTCATTGAGTATATCAGCAGGCATTGGTTACCAGGCATTTAACCCGTCTTATATTGTTAAGCCGCAGTCGTTGCTTTATACCATTGCCGGAGATCTTGCCGCCCCGCTAATAAACAGGAATGCCATTAAAGCAACCTATATTACCGCTAATGCCAAGCAAATACAGGCGGTATACAACTATGAGCGTACTATTTTAAATGCTTATATAGAGGTAGCTAACCAGGTTTCTAAAATAAGCAACCTTTCAAAAAGCTATGAATTTAAGTCTAAAGAGGTAGAGGCGCTTATCCAGTCCATCAATATTTCTAATGACTTGTTCATGTCAGCAAGGGCAGATTATATGGAAGTACTTCTAACCCAGCGCGATGCATTAGAATCAAGGTTTGACCTGATTGAAACCAAATTGCAGCAAATGAGCAGTACCGTAAATATTTACCGCGCCTTAGGCGGAGGATGGAAATAATAAAAGGAATTTAAGCATCCTGAGTTTACAAATTGCCCCTGAAAATTCAGGGGCTTTTTTTATACTATTTATAGCTAAAATCTTACGCTGACATGCTTAATAATTCACTTATTGAGCATCGTTTTCATGTTTAAAAACAGCTCCGGAAATCCGTAACCTTAATTGTAGTCTCGGAAGAAATTTGAAGCTAAAATCTTACACCGACATGCTTAATATTTCACTTGTTGAGCATCGTTTCATGTTTAAAAACTGCTCCGGAAATCCGTAACCGTAATTGTCGTCACGCATAGATTTTGAAGCTAAAATCTTACGCCGAAATACTTAATATTTCACTTATTGAGCATCGTTTTTGTGTCGCTGTGCAGTAACTAAAAACATTACGCCGGTAAACCTGATTTACTTTTACAAAAAAAAGGGCTGCCCATAACAGGCAACCCTTTTCACATCAATAAAACACAGTTATTTCCAGCCTCCGCCAAGTGATTTATAAAGGCGCACTTCGGCAGACATCTGGTTTCTTTTTACAGCGGCAAGCTCAAGCTCGCTTTGCAGCACATTGCCCTGCGCTGTTATCACTTCAAGGTAATTGGCAAGCCCGCTGGCAAACAGCTTATCGGCATTGCTCACGGCCCGTTGCAGGTTATCTACCCGTTGCGTGGCAAAAGTCACCTCTTCCTGTAGCTTTTCTATCTCAACCAGTGCGTTAGATACCTCCCCTACCGCTACCAGCACCTGCTGCCTGAAGGCAAGCACGGCTTTTTCGCGTTCGGTTTTGGCAATTTCATACTGGGTCTTTAATTTTCTGCCCTGTAACAGCGGCTGTGTAAGGCTTCCGGCTACCAGCCCAAATAAGGAGGCCGGCATGTTAAACCAGTTATCGGCCTTAAAGGAGTTCAGCCCACCCGTAGCGGTAATGTTCAGCGCAGGGTACATAAACGCTTTGGCAATACCCACACGGGCATTGGCAGCGTTTAGCTCATATTCAAGCGCTTTAATATCAGGCCTGTGGCTCAATATCGTTGCCGGTAGCCCTGTAGGCAGGCTTTGGTGCAATTGTGTTGCAAGCCCTTTACCGCGCACAATTTCGGCCGGTAGGGTTCCTGTTAGTATGCTCAGCGCGTTTTCCTGGATAGTGATTTCCTTTTCAAGCTGCGGTACAATCTGCGCGGCCCTCAGGCGCTGCGCTTCTGCCTGCTCCACACCAAGGTGGCTAACCTGACCCGCATCAAACTGGCGGGTTACCATGTTTACAGTGTTTTCGCTAAGCGTACGGTTCTTAATAGCTATGTCAAGCTGGGCGTCAAGCATCAGCAGGTTATAGTACCCCTGCGCCACAGTCGATACAATATTTGCCTGGATGGCTTTTTTTGCCTCCTCAGTCTTAAGGTAGTTGGCAAGCGCCTCTTTTTTACGGCTGCTTATCTTGCCCCAAATATCAGCTTCCCACGAAAGTGACCCTCCTGCACTATAATCTTCAATATGGCTGGTGCCCAGAAAATTATTAAGGCTAAGCCCGTTAAGGCTGTTTTGCGAAGGGATAGATGTACTGGCGTTAACAAACAGGCTGGCCTGCGGCACCTGCCCCCATTTAGACTGGCGCAATAACAATTGGGCGCTCTCAATGTTCTTAAGGGCAATTTGCAAATCATAGTTACCAGAGACAGCACGGCCTATTAGCTCCTGTAAATTGGGGTCAGGAAAAAAGTTCTTCCATTCTATATCGGCTATGGTTGCGGTATCGGTAGCAAAGGCATTCCTGTAAGCCTGGGGCAGTTCCGGCTGGGGCACTTCCACATCTTTAGATACCTTACAGCCGGTTATAACCAGTAGCAAAAGCAGCAGTATATAATTGCTATATGTTTTCATTTGATATTATTTTGTAAATTCTAATTCGCTTTCAAGCTCCTCGTTACGCATTTTGCCCGATACTTTTTCTTGTAAATACTGGAATACTATAAACAGCACCGGGATTATAAACAAGCCCAGCACTACGCCCGAGATCATACCACCGGCGGCACCAATACTAATAGAGTGGTTACCCTGGGCTGATGGCCCTGTAGCGCTCATCATCGGGATAAGGCCCACAATAAAGGCAAGCGACGTCATGATAATGGGCCTCAGCCTTAACTTGGCGGCCTCTAATGCCGATGACAGTAGTGTTTTGCCCGCCCGCCTTCGCTGCACCGCAAATTCTACAATAAGGATGGCGTTCTTGGCGAGAAGCCCTATAAGCATTACCAGTGCCACCTGAACATAAATATTGTTTGATATTCCTGTAAGGCCAATGGCTACAAATACCCCGAAGATGCCCGTAGGGATGGATAGTATTACTGCCATAGGCAAAATATAGCTCTCATACTGAGCAGCCAGCAGGAAGTAGATAAACACAAGGCTTAGGCCAAAAATCACTGCCGATTGCCCACCCGAAGATATCTCCTCTTTCGTCATACCCGAAAATTCGTAAGAATAACCCGGTGGCAGATGCTTGGCCGCAACTTCTTCTACGGCTTTAATGGCATCACCAGAGCTGTAGCCCGGTTTTTGTATGGCGTTGATACCCATAGAGGTAAACAGGTTATAGCGTGAGGCATTTTCCGGCCCGTATACGCGTACCAGCTTTACAAGGGTATTTATAGGTACCATTTCGCCGGCCTTGTTTTTTACAAACACGGCATCGAGCGATTCCGGTGTGGCACGGTTGCCCTTATCTGCCTGCACCATAACGCGGTAGTATTTACCAAAACGGTTAAAATCACTTACCTGCGCACTACCATAATAGGCCTGTACCGTTTGCATCAGCGCCTTAACGCTAACACCCAGTTGCTCTGCCTTTACATCATCTACCTGCATTTCAAACTGCGGGTAATCGGCACGGAAAGAAGTAAACGCAACCGCTATTTCAGGGCGTTTCATTAACTCGCCAATAAAGTTATTGCCTACACCGCTAAACTTGTTCAGGCTGCCGCCGGTGCGGTCCTGCAGCACAAAGTCAAGGCCGTCTACGTTACTGAATCCGGGAACGGTTGGGAATGTGAACACAAAAAAGTTAGCGCCTTTTATGGCTGACAGCTTTTGGCGTGCCTGGTCCATAATGGCATTGATATCTTTAACCTCTCCCCTTTCTTTAGATGGCTTAAGCAATATAAATGCTACACCAAAGGATGGGCTTGATGACTGTGTAAGTATATTAAAGCCCGATAGCCCCATTAACGTGCGTTTAGATTCCATAGAGCCCAGTGCTGCCTCTGCCTCGGCCATGGCCTTGCTGGTACGGTCTAATGATGTACCGGCGGGCATTGATAGCGATATGGCTATAAAACCCTGGTCTTCACTAGGTATAAAGCCCGATGGCGTTGTTCTTACCATCCACACGGTGGCGCCTATTACTACGGCAAGCGCACCAAGGCTAAACCAGCGGTAGCGCACTAAAAAGCGCAGGCCGCCCACATATCGGTTGGTTATTTTATCAAATCCCACGTTAAAGCCGGCAAAAAAGCGCTCTTTAAGATTGGGCTTTTCACCATTTTCATTTTTAGGCGCGTGCTGTTTTAAAAACAAGGCTGCCAGGGCGGGGCTAAGGGTTAGCGCGTTTATGGCCGAAATTACAATGGCTATGGCCAGCGTAAAGGCAAACTGACGGTAAAATACGCCTGTTGAACCCTGCATAAAGCCCACCGGAAGGAACACCGCCGACATTACCAGTGTAATGGATATAATGGCACCCGTAATTTCGCTCATGGCCGATGTGGTAGCCGCTTTGGGAGATAAGTGCTTGTGCTCCATCTTGGCGTGTACGGCCTCGACAACCACAATGGCATCATCTACCACAATACCTATGGCAAGTACCAGTGCAAACAGTGTAAGCAGGTTGATGGAGAACCCGAATATTGACATGAAAAAGAACGTACCCAATAGCGCCACCGGTACCGCTATGGCCGGGATAAGTGTTGACCTGAAATCCTGGAGGAACAGGAACACTACAATAAATACCAGGATAAAGGCTTCTATAAGTGTATGCTCTACCTGCTCAATACTGGCATCAAGCATTACTTTTGTGTTATACAGTATTAGGTGCTTTACATTTTTAGGGAAGTTTTTAGATGCCTTTTGCATCAGCTTATCTACCGCTATCTGTATATCATTGGCATTAGAGCCCGGCAGCTGCATTACCGCTATGTTAACGCCAGGCTTGCCGTTTACGCGTGTAAAGTTGCCATAGGTATAGGCGCCAAACTCAATGCGGGCCACATCTTTAAGGTGCAGCATGGTACCATCAGGGTTAGTGCGCACAATAATGTTTTCATAATCAGATGGCTTATTAAGCTTGCCTTTATATTTAATAACATATTCAAAAGATTCAGGGCTGTTTTCGCCAAATTTACCGGGTGCTGCCTCAAGGTTTTTATCCTGTATGGCCGCCATTACCTCTTGTGGGCTGATGCTGTAAGACGCCATTTGCGATGGGTTAAGCCATACGCGCATGGAGTAATCTTTATTACCGCCAAAGATGATGGACTGCCCCACACCGGGAATCCTTTTTATATCCGGGATGATGTTTATCTGGGCGTAGTTGGCCAAAAATGTCTGGTCATACTGCGACTCATTTTCAGAGAACAGGTCAACCACCATAATTAGGCTGTTTTGCTGTTTTGCAGTGGTAATACCCACCTGCACTACTTCGGCAGGCAGCTGGCTCGTGGCCTGCGATACCCTGTTTTGAACGTTAACCGCGGCCTGGTCAGGGTTAGTGCCCAGCTTAAAGTATACGCTTATTACTAATGATCCGTCGTTACTGGCGGTAGAGGTCATGTAGCTCATATTCTCTACACCGTTGATGGATTCTTCGAGCGAGGGGGCTACAGACCGCAACACGGTTTCGGCATTGGCACCGGGGTAAACCGCGGTTACCTGAACGGCCGGCGGCGCTATATCAGGAAACTGCGTTAAGGGCAGCGAAGTGACGCCTATGACCCCTAAAATAGCCAATAGGACGCTTATGACCGTTGCCAGAACCGGCCGGTCTATAAATTTCTTGAACATGTTTAATTGATGTTAAATGGTTAGTTTTAAATTACTTGGCAGCAACCACGGGGGCCATTTTTTGCGGTGCGATAACAGTGCCGTCCTGCAGGCTTTCAAAGCCTTTATAAACAATCCTGTCGCCGGTTTTAAGGCCGTCTTTTACCAGGTAATCAGTACCTGATTTACCAATGATGTTAACCTGCGTTTTGGCAACTTTGTTAGCCGCGTCTACGGTGTATACAAATATTTTGTCCTGTATTTCAACCGTGGCCGCCTGTGGTATAAGCAGGGCATTATCAAACGGCAGGCCTATCTTTACTTTACCCGTATTGCCCGAGCGCAACAGCCCTTTAGCATTAGGAAAACTTGCCCTTAACGTTATGGCGCCGGTGGTTTTATCAAACTGGCCGTCTATCATGTCTACTTTGCCTTTTTGCTCATACTCTGTATTGTTAGGCAATACCAGGGCAAGTGGCGGCAGGTTTTTAACCTTGTCATTCAGCGTGTTGCCTTCATATTTTTCGCGGAAAAGGATAAAATCAGACTCGCTTAACGAAAAATAGGCGTGTACTTCAGAAATATCAGATAACGTGGTTAACGGCATAGGGTCGGCCGCCGATACCAGGCTTCCCTGTTTTTTAGGCAGGCGGGTAATATAGCCACCCACGGGAGCCGTAACGGTAGTATAGCCCAGGTTTATTCTTGCAGAGGCAACACCGGCTTCGGCCTGTTTTTTATTGGCTTCGGCTATTTTAAGAGAAGCTTTAGCCGATTTAAGCTGGTACTCAGAGATTACCTTGCCTTCTACCAATGGGGTTAGCTTCTCTACTTCCAGCCTGGCGTTTATAAGCGCGGCATCGGCGGCATTTAGCGTCCCTGTGGCGTTGTTTAGCAGTTCGCGGTAGCGGTGGTCTTCAATTTTAAAGATGGGCTGGCCTGCGGCTACATAAGCGCCTTCATCTACAAATACTTTTTGAAGGTAGCCATCTACCTGCGGGCGAATCTCTACATCGGTGCGGCCCTCAAGCGTTACCGGATATTCCTGCCAGGTAAAGGCATCCTGGTTTACTACCTCAAATACGGGTAAAGGCTGGGCCTGCGCGGCGGCAGGGGCCTGGGCATTATTGCCGGAACATGCATATAGCAATGCTGTTAAGGCAAGCACGGATATAAATACAACTTTCTTCATAACTAGATTAAATTATTTAATGATGTTAAATTGATTTGCAAAAAATTTAGTAAAAAATGTGTTTTTGATTAATGGTTTAAAATATCTAACGGCGTTAAGTAAATGTGGTTAAAAAAAATGCCTCAGGCATTATATTACAGTGATAAATTATTTAATAGTGTTAAGTAAAATGCCCAAAAAAGCCTTAATCCTTTATATACCTGATGATGCCCGAAATAGCATCTTTAAGTATTTGTTTGTTAATTTCTGAACTCAGCCCTTCGCCTATCATGTTTATTGATATAAGCCCGTGTATTACAGAGAAAAAAGTAAAGTATTTTTGCATTACCACATCTTCATCGGGGTCTTCTACGCCCATCAGTTCAGCAATTACCGCACTTATCAGGTCATAGGGGCCATCCGTCTCCGGCGTACTCTGTGTGCAGCATGTCATTTGTACACCATACATCAGCTGGTACATTTCTTTGTTCTCCCGGGCAAAATCCCAGTAAGCCATCCACATGCCTTCCAGTTGCTCATCGGGTGTACTGTATTTTTTCTTTACATCAGCAAGGTCTTTGGCCAGGAGCATAAAGCCTTTACACGTAAGCTCCTGCAAAATAGCCTCTTTATTAGAAAAATATTCATAAATAATAGGGGCGGTGTACTCAATCTTATCAGCAATTTTGCGCATGCTCAGCCCCTGCCATCCTTCCTGCTTCACGATGTCCCGCGCTGCTTTAAGTATATTAGCACGGGTCTCCTCCTTCTGTCGCAAAATGCGTTCTTTACTTCCCATAATTATAAGTTTATAAATAACTTAACACCGTTAGGCAAATTTACGGCAATTAAATCAATTCATGCAAGTTTTTCGATGTATTTATTTTAAAATATTTTAACCTCCACAAACATCTATATATCAATAACATACGTTAATAATAAAATATTAAAAATAATTTTATGGCCGCTTTATTCATTTAAAGGCTTGCCAATGGTTGCCAGTATGCCACCATCTACATAAATAATCTGGCCATTTATAAAATTACTGGCCTGCGATGCTAAAAAAATTGCTGTACCGGCTAAATCGGCAGGGTCGCCCCACCTGCCGGCAGGCGTACGGCTGATGATAAAGTCGTTAAACGGGTTTCCATCCACACGTATGGGCGCTGTTTGTGCGGTTGCAAAATAGCCCGGACCTATACCGTTAACCTGAATATTATATGGAGCCCACTCAGTTGCAAGGTTTTTTGTAAGCATTTTAAGCCCTCCTTTAGCTGCGGCATACGCCGATACGTTTGCCCTGCCTAATTCGCTCATCATAGAACAGATATTGATTATTTTACCCGATTTACGTGCTATCATACCCTTAGCAACAAGCTTAGACATTATAAATGCACCCACCAGGTCTACATCAATAACCCTCCTGAACTCCTCCACAGCCATATCTATGGCCATAACACGCTTAATAATACCGGCATTGTTAACCAATATATCAATAGCGCCGTGTTCTTCTTCAATTTTAGCCATGCTTTCAGTAGCAGCGGCTTCATCGGTCACATCAAAAAGATATCCAGCCGCTAAAAAGCCCAGGCTATGGTAATGCTCCAGCGCATCCTGCATTTTAGAAGGTGTGGTTCCGGTTATAATAAGCCGGGCTCCTGCACGGGCAAGCCCTTCGGCCATGGCCATGCCAAGACCGTGCGTACCCCCTGTTATCAGTGCTGTTTTACCCTGTAAACTAAATAATTCCATCTGTCAATTCGTCTGTAGTTTTTTAATCAGGTGTTATTTTAGCGCGTCCGGTGTTACACCGTCCATATCGCCATAGTCAAGATTTTCGCCCGCCATACCCCATATAAATGAGTAATTGCTGGTACCGCAGCCTGAATGTATGCTCCATTCCGGACTGATAACTGCCTGGCGGTTTTGCACAAAAATATGCCGGGTTTCTTGTGGCTGCCCCATAAAATGGCTTACTGCCTGGCCAACAGGCAGGTCAAAATAAAAGTAAGCTTCCATCCTGCGGCTGTGCGTGTGCGCCGGCATGGTATTCCAAACGCTTCCTTCCTGAAGCTCGGTAAGCCCCATTTGTAACTGGCAGGTTTTTACAATACTATTTACAATCAGCTTATTAAGTATACGCCTGTTGGCTGTTTTGAGTTCGCCAAGTTCTATAACCTCTGCATCGGCCTTACGTATCTTTTGTGTAGGGTAAGCCTGGTGCGCGGGTGCCGAATTGATATAAAAGTAGGGTCGCCCGTTACCTGATCTTTCAAAAATTACCTCCTGCACACCTTTGCCTATGTACAAGGCTTCTTTATTATCCAGTTCATACACAGCGCCATCTACTGTTATTTTTCCCTTTCCACCCACATTAATAATGCCCAGCTCCCGCCGTTCTAAAAAGTATTGTGCCTTGAGCGCATCAATAGTTTCTAAGGTAAGGGGCTTTGTAACCGGGTATACGCCACCCACAATATAGCGGTCATACATGGTATACACCAGGTTTATAGTATCTTCTTCAAAAAGTGTGGGAATCAAAAATTCTTCCCTTAACTTGTCTGTTGTATAGTGCTTTACATCTTCCGGATGGTGGGCATACCTAAATTCTGATTTGGTCATTTTACTATTGTATTATATTACTGATGGGTAAAATATACGTTTATTTAAGCGTTACCTTTAACGGATGCTCTATTATTTTAGCCTGTTTTTCAAGCTGTTGCATCCAGTCTGCTGCATCAGTTACCTGCCTGCTTTTTTGCCAGGCAAAGCCCGCGTAATAAGTAATGCTTCTTGCCGGCGTGGTTACAACCAGCAAGTTACTCTGATCGGGTGTATCAGACAGGTTAGCAAATGCTTGCTCAACAACATCAGGGTTTACCACAATGCCTTCGCCTATTAAAACGCCGTCTATAGCTTCGGTATGGCTAAAGACACCAAGCTGTTGATTTATGGCTGTTTGCCCCTCTTTTTTATGGAGTGTGATGCCTATCGTATAATTGGGAAGTGGCCTCTCCGAAGTATAACTAACCTCAAATTTTGAGAAATTTGTCCCTACATCCAGCGATATCCTTTTTGTTTCCTGTACTTTATAGTCACTCCAGGAGGCGTAGGTCAGTTCAAAAACAGTGCGCAGCGGGCCTGCGGCAATGGTCTTATAGGCCGTAAAGTTCTTAGATACCAGCAGGCTGTCACCCGTCCAGATACCCGAACCACCTGTACCGCGGCTTGCACCCACATGGTAGGGGTCATAGCCTTCTCCCCTGTCTTTGTGGTAATACATTGGGTCAGTTAAATATCCTGAATACCAACTATTTATAACAGGTTTAGGGGTACGCTTCAGCCATAAATCTATCCCGCTGCTCAGGGTGCCGTTTTCACGGTGTTCTTCTACACGCCGCTGTGCATCAGGGCCATACGTTCTAAAGGCTACCCTGTCATTCTCCCAGGCATAATCATCTGTACGCTCAGGCACAAATCGGGAGTACGTAGTTACCTCACTTACGGGCATTGGTACAGATGCATCGGCCAGCATTATATAATTTGTAGTGCCGTTAGCCTTTACTGTGGCCTGAAAAAGCAACTCATCACGCTTACCATCATCTTTATAATCAATCCATTGCAGCGGGATGTATATACCTGAGACAGCATCTTTTATCCGGATGGCACTTTCTTCTTTATCTTTCAGGAACTTCTTCAGCATTTTTACCGGTATAGCAACCACCTCTTTCCTGTCAAAATCAAGGGTATTTCTAACAGTTAGCTTCATTTCCTTCTTAAGAGGAAAAATGTGCAAAAAAGTGCTCAGTTCTTCACTTTTGGAGTTTGAAATAGCACAAATAAGCAGCATTAAAATTATAAGGGTATGCTTAGCGTTTTTCATTCGCCTTTTTTTCTTTTTCCATCATTTTTTTATAGTAGGCCTGCAGTACAAAGAACGCTTTTTTCTTTTCTCCTTTATCACTTATCAGCCCCTTTGTATTCCAGCCATTTTGATAATTGGGGTTGTTGCGCTTGGGCGAACGGAAGTCGGCCAGTATCCATGGCGACGCCCCGCTAAAGCTATCCGGAAAGCGCTCTTCAAACATCTTTACCTGCTCCTGGTAGTACCATTCCTGGTATTCTTCGCTAAAACGGGCTGTTTTATCGGCATGGAAGCCAAAGTTACCCTCGGCCCCCGTTTCACTGATAAAGAATGGCTTATCATAGGCCACCGACCATTTTGCTACGCGGCAGGCATCAGGGGTGCCCCGGTACCAGCCCAGGTATTCGTTAAGCGATACAATATCTGTATACTGCCCCAGCGGGTCATCTACGTGGTTTACGCCCTCATTATATCCTACCTCAAGCGCTGCCGAAATAAGCCTGGAACCATCCATCTTTTTAGCCATAATGGCCAGCGTGCTCATAAACCGGGTGCGGTTATCGCTAAGCGGCGTTTCATTCCCTACTGACCATATAATGATGCTGGCACGGTTCCTGTCGCGCGTAATCATCTCTGTAAGCTGCTTTTTGGCTTTCGCCAAAACCTCTGCGCTTTTAAAATCAATCGTCCAGTATACCGGTATCTCGCTCCATACCATAAGCCCCAGCGAATCGGCCACGTGCACCATGTGCTCATTATGCGGGTAATGCGCCAGGCGCACCATGTTGCAGTTAAGTTCCTTAGCCCAGCCCAGCAGTTGCAGCGCATCGGCATTGCTGTGGGCGCGGCGCAGGCCCTGCGGAATTTCCTCATGAATGCTTATGCCCCTTAAAAACACCGGGGTGCCGTTTAGCACTATCTTTTTGCCAATCACCTCAATTTTTCTGAAACCAATTTTTTCGGATACCGTTTCGGTGCCATAGCTCACCTTTACTTCATACAGCATGGGGTTTTCCGGACTCCACAGGCTTATCTTTTTAACGTCAAAGGCAAATGCCACGCTATCGCCCTGTGCCTCAAACTGCTGCTGTAGCTTAAGAGCCGGTATGGCAACGGTTACCGTACCACTGCCCGCCCGGTTCAGTTTTGCAAAACCGGTTACTTTGTAGGTGCCCTTCTTTTTAGCTGCCACAATATCCTGCCTCGGGTCAAGCTGCACATTATATTGCTGAAGGAATGTTTGGGGCACCACAACCAGCTTTACATCACGGGTTATGCCGCCATAATTCCACCAGTCGGTATTTACGGTAGGTACTTCATCGGCATGGCGGTTATTATTAACACGCACCACTAAAAAATTACCCTTATCTCTTAGCAGTTCAGCCGGTACCTTAAAATTAAAAGCTGTAAACCCGCCCTTATGCATACCCAGCTTTTTGCCGTTAAGGTACACATGCGCCTCATAGTTTACCGCCCCAAAGTAAAGGTACACATCCTCCCCGGCAACTACCGCAGGTTTATCAAACTCACGCTGGTACCATACCGAGCCTTCATAATACAAAAACACGCGGTCCTGACTGTTCCAGTCGCCGGGCACTTCTATGTTGTAAGGCGCCTGGTAGCCGTGTTCCGTCCATTGCGTTGGGTCTTTTGGCCTGCTGTCGTTCCAGTAAGCACCCATATCACTTTCAGGGCGCTCTTTAAAGCGGTAATCATAAAAACCCGTATCATAAGGGTCAATAATATAATGCCAGGTGCCGTTAAGCGACACATTCTTGCGCCCCTCAGTATTAACTATCAGGTCATTTTGCGCCAGCAAAGGCTTTGCACAAAACAATAGCAACGCCGTTAAAAGTAATTTTTTCATGGGATATTTTTTGGATAGATGTTTTTGGTTTTATTTTATAATAAACTAATGATATAGCTGTAGGAATAACTACCTGTGGTGAGCCTGTAGGGGTCATGCGGCAGCGCCCCCCAGCTGTTATCGCCACCCACTCCTCGCTGCCTGTAGTCTACATGCAGGTACACTTTATCTTCCGGATGTATATCATTAGTGTGGCGCTGCGCCTTGGTAAGTCCCGGGTCTAAGGCCTCGTCACTTACGTTAAGCGCACTAAAGCAAAACATGTTATCACTGCCTATTTTAAGTCCCTTGCCCCTGCTGTCAGTTAGTGTTAGCCAGTGGGTATCGGTCTTATAGCCGCACTCCTGGGGGCGTATATAAGTCCAGGTAAACTGGTTGGCTACCTTATCTTTATATATCCCCATAAAAGAGGCTCTCTTACGGTCACTATAGTTTTCCCAGGGGCCACGCCCATAATATTGTAAATCTTCAAAAGCGCCGGGCACGGCCATACGCATACCAAAACGGGGCAGTTCCGGCAATGCTATATCCTTAGAATTAAACATATCTGCCGTTACTTTTATGCTGCCGTCATATTGTATTACGTAGTTAATTCTGTACTGTAAATCTACCGCTGTAATCCTGCACCATAGTTCAACCGCAAAGCCGCCTTCTACCTTGCCCAGTACTGTTGCATGTTCAACTTTAAGGCTTTTGTGTGCCTCTTTCCATACAGCGAGTTTTTTCTGGCTCTCGCTGCCAAAGTCGTTATCTGTAGGCGCACGCCAAAAGTAAGGCTCCGGAAAAGCTGTAAAGGCTTCCGGCTCACCTTCTTTATGGTAGCTGGTAATCAGGCCTTTTGAAAGGTCTATAACGCCCGTAAAGCCATTGGCCCAAAAGGTAAAGGTATTTTTATCGAGCGTATAGGTTGGCATTTTGCCCGCTACTTGCGGTTTGGCAGCCCACATCCCACTTCTAAACAGTTCCTGTCTTGCTACCTCATACCCGGCGGAAACTAGAGGCGTGGCATGTTTAGTATAAGCATATATATTAAAGAAATATTCTGCATTGCCATTGTAATGCACCGTAAGTGGAACGGCAGATTGCCCGCCAGGCGGTATATCCAAAGTAAGATAACCGGTTTCATAAACTTTACCATCACGTAAAAATTCCCACTTAAAGTCAAATTCCGAAAGGTTGGTATACTGGTAATTATTTTTGATGATAATAGAATCATTGTCCCGGCTAAAAGCAATATCCTGGTATACTTTTTTAACTTCATAAAGCCCCGGGTGCGGAATACGGTTAGCGTTTACAAGGCCGTTGGCACAAAAATTTTCGTCGTTATGCAGGTCTTTGCCGCCCAGGTCGCCGCCATAGGCCAGGTACTCCACACCATTGGCATCGTGCGTGGTCATGCCCTGGTCTACCCAGTCCCAAATGCAGCCGCCCTGCATTTTAGCGCTGTCAAAACCATAATACTCTTCAAAATTGCCATTACTGTTGCCCATGGCATGGCTGTACTCACACATTATAAAAGGGCGTTGCTTATTGCTGTCGGCATACTCCTGCATGTATTTCATATCGGGGTACATGGGCGCCACAATATCGGTATTCCAGTCTTCGCCTGCCTGCTCAAACATCACGGGCCGTGAGGGGTCGCGCTGCTTTAGCCAGGTGTACATATCATGAAATACGGGCCCGTTGCCACACTCATTGCCCATGCTCCATATAATTATAGATGGGTGGTTTTTATTGCACTCCAGCATACGGTTAATCCGGTCAGTATGCGCGGGCGCCCACTCAGGCTGGTAAGCAGGGTGCTTTGATTTATCCTTATCGGCCACCCATGGCTCAGAACCCATACCGTGCGATTCTATATTGGCCTCATCCACTACATAAAAGCCATACTCATCGCACAAATCGTAAAAATACGGGTCGTGCGGATAGTGACACATCCTTATGGTATTGATGTTGTTCTGCTTCATCAGGGCAAGGTCTTTCACCATCAGCTCGCGGTTAGGCACATGCCCGTTAATGGGGTCGTGCTCGTGTATGTTTACCCCGTTTACCATAATGGCCCTGCCATTTACCATCAGCTGGGCGTCTTTTATCTCTACCCTCCTAAAGCCTGTTTTGCCGGTAATAATATCCGTTTCGCCTTCCTGTCCCTGCCATTTCAGTATATACCGGTACAGGCTGGGCGTTTCACTGCTCCAGCGCTGCACATTGGGCAAGTTTCCGTTAAAGGCAAGTTTTTCTGTTTTGGAAGTCAGTTGTACCGTTTCTTCAAAAACAGCTTTCCCTGACGGATCAAGAAGCGTAAACGTAAACAACCCTGCGCCTTTCGCCTTGCTCTTATTATAGGTTTTTAAATTCAGGTCAGCAGTAAAAACACCATTGGCATAGCTGTCGTCAAGCCCTGCTTTTACTTCAAAATCTTTAACCGATACCGCCGGAAGCGCCTGCAGGTACACAACGCGCTCTATACCGGTAAGCCGCCAAAAATCCTGGTCTTCCATATAGCTGCCGTCATGCCAGCGAAACACCTGAACGGCTAAAAGGTTCTCTCCCTTTTTAAGGTAGGGTGTAATGTCAAACTCCGCCGGCGTCTTGCTGGCCTTGGTCATGCCCACCTCTTTACCGTTTACAAATACGCGCGCATAACCGGTAATGGATCCAAAGTGCAGCATAACCGTTTTCTTGTCCCAGTTTTCAGGCACCGTAAATGTCTTGCGGTAACTGCCCACAGGATTATAATCGGGCGCTATAAAGGGCGGATTTTTAGGAAACGGATATACTATATTGGTGTAGATGGGAATATCATAGCCCTGCATTTCCCAGTTACCCGGCACAGCTATGTCTTTCCAGGCAGCATCATCAAAGTTTACAGCATAAAAATCCTGTGGCCGGTCTGAAGGCTTTTTTACAATGCTGAATTTCCACGGCCCGTTTAGGCTTTTATAATATGCCGAAGCTTCAGGTTTGCCCGCAACCGCCCCTTCCTGGCTATCATAAATAACATAAGTAGCATGTGGTGCCTGTTTATTGTGGTCAACAACCTTAGGGTTTTCCCATTCGTTTTGCTGGGCTGCTGCCAGTTGTGAGAAGAATAAAAAAGAATAAATTAATTTTTTCATGCGGATGTAAGGCTTAGTGTCTCCAAAATGAAACTGTTCTTCAGATTATAAATATAGGGTATAGTGCATTACTGTCAAAACGTAAACGTTATAGTTAGCACAGCCATATGCAAATTAACAGGATTTTAAAATACTAAAGCGGGGGAGAATTGAAAAATAGGGTAGACAAAATGGTAAATTATACCCTGAACTGATGCTTGCCCATTTATTAGAAGCCTATCTAAGCGCCCTGCATCAGGCGCAGTTCCTGCCCTCGGCTGTATCTGCCTTGCTGCGCCGGCAGGATGCCGCCTCTGTCAGGGCTATCTACAAACGTATTGCATCTTTTTCAGGCGGGCTT